>OJDI01000915.1_pt1 | contig 9935 bp, 3 predicted proteins | sample 1592601 | NCBI WGS metagenome assembly OJDI01 (sample SAMN05416845, study PRJEB24817) | seawater metagenome | isolation source: Sea water | place: Canada:Atlantic | collected 2013-07 | reverse complement strand
TCTACACACTGCATATCGTCGGCAGCGTCAGATGTGTATAAGAGACAGGGATGATAGTTCTTTTAGGGTAGTAGCAGAAGGGTTAAGCTACAAGAGTTATTACTTTTCATTAGCGGGATATAGCAAACACGTATTTAGGGTTCGAGCTGTAAAAAAAATTAATGGCGAAAATAAGTACAGTGATTATTTAGTTAGCCCTCCCATAATAGTTCCTGAAGTAAAAAAACTACCTAAGCCAATAATTGCTCCGTCGACAAGTACTATTCGGTACAACACTTATGTTTCAATTACTTCTGAGCCTTCTGCAACAATATTTTATAAAACTATTGGTTTAGGTTCATCATGCTCAAATGGTGATGGTTGGAAGGTTTACAAAAATGCATTTAAGCTTTCTTCGTCAGCTAATGTATGTGCTAAAGCTCATAAAAGCGGGTGGAAAGATAGTGACACACAATCTAAAAGTTACACTTTGCAATTAGAGCCTCCAATCATTAATGTAACAACCCCATTAGTTGATGGCGCCAAAGTCTCAATTTATTCTCAACAAAATGCATCTATTAAATATAAATTAGTTTCTAGAGGGAGTAGTTGTACAAATGGTTCTGTAAATTCTTATTCGTCACCAATTACTCTTAGAGCAAGCCAAAAAGTGTGTGCTTATACAGTAAAGGCTGGTTGGAAAAGTAGCGACACTGTAAGTAAAGACTATTTACTTAAATTAAATAAACCATCTATTAAACCTGACTTAAATAAAGTGACAGCTGGCGACAATATAACGATAACCTCCAATCAAAACGCAACTATAAAATATAAATTAATATCACTTAATGCTAGTTGTACTAATTCAGGCTGGCAGTCTTCTGCTCCTGTTTTTTCTTTAACTCAGAGCAAAAGAGTGTGTGCAAAAGCAGTTAAATCAAATTGGAGTGACAGTGACATAACATTCAAAGACTTTACTGTTTTGTTAACCCCACACTCGACACTTACTACACAGACCCCAAATGATGCAAGTAACTTTATTGACACCGTTGCTCCTAGTAGCCAATTAATAGGTACTTTGGAGGGACAAGCTGGTGTAAGTGGTGGCGCCTCAACGTATCATATTCCAATCCAATTACCGCCGGGCAGAGCTGGCATGCAGCCTGAAGTATCACTTAATTATTCATCCCGCAGTGGTAATGGTATTGCCGGAATGGGGTGGTCGCTATCTGCGAGCTCAAGTATTACAAGATGTGCAGCCACATATGCACAAGATGGCTTCATACAAAACCCACAATATAATAGTAATGACAGGCTGTGCTTGGATGGTCAGCGTTTAATTAATACATCAGGTAGCTATGGAAGCTCAGGGACTGAATATCGTACTGAAATAGATAGCTTTGTGCGTGTAACACAAAGTGGTTCACTAAATGGCTCATCTACGTGGTTCAGAGTTGAATATAAAAACGGTCGAGTTGCTTATTTTGGTAAAACGACTAATTCGAGGCTAATACATGGAAGTAAAGTGGCGGCTTATTCCTGGTTACTCGAGTATCAACATGATGTTATGGAAAAAAACTATATACATTATGAGTATGACGAATTTGGTCTAGGTCAGTTAATGCTGAAAAAAATTCTTTATTCTGGTAAGAGCAGAACGGATAAAGGCGACAGGATAGTTGAATTTAATTATTCTACTGATAGAACTGATACTTCGTTAAACTACTTAAATGGCGGGGTAAGCTACACAACAGTTTTGCTCAATAGTATTAAAACATATATGGGAAATACTTTAGTGAAAAGGTATGGGTTAAGTTACGGCGAGAGCCAAAGTACAGCTCGTTCCCATTTAAAAACAATTGAGTTATGTGATTATAGTGGTTCATATCATTGTACTCCTAAAACTCACTTTAGCATGTCTGACCCGACCCTGAATTGGGAGGGCGTAAATATCGACTCACTTGCAGATAGTGTATTTTCTAATGTTGGAGGTCTAAACTCTTCATCAAAAGGTGAATTAAGTCAAAAAAATCGTGTTATTTATAAAGACTTAAATGGTGATGGTATAGCTGAGTTGCTAAAGATTGTTAGAAATGGAAGTGCATCTATTAATGTTGATGTATATACGTTACTAAATGACAGTTACACCTATTTAAAAACCTTAGAGGATAATATAAGCCACTTAATTTTCACTGCTGTAGAGGGTGACATTAATAATGATGGCATAGCTGATTTTACAACTTCTGAAAATAGATATTTAGTTTATATACAGTATGATGATCATTTTAACGCCACAAAGGTAACTACAAACTTTCAACTAAATCACGGTTATGAAAATATACAATCAACAAATGCACGGATTTTCGATATCGATGGGGATGGTTGGCAGGATATTGTTTTAACAAATTACTTTAATAATGATGAAAGCTATGTTGGGTATTACAAGAGTCGTGGTGAAGGGCAAATTAACTTTTATAGCTTTAGTGAATTATATAAATTAAACAAAAGAAGTTTTAATACAGGTCAAAGTTTATTTCAACAAGCTAGTTGGGATGATATGAATGGCGATGGATTACTTGATTTAATGCTTACATATCAAGCCGATGATAGCATTAAAGAAATTTCAATTGCATTTACAGAAATAATCAATGGCCAAGCTCAATTAAATGAATACTTCTCTGAAGAGTTAGGTCTACCTATTAACAACTTTTACAACCAGTTTGTATTTGCTGACCTAAATGGTGATGGGCTTAAAGATTTTGTGAGAGCTGCGAAAGCTGGAAATACCTATGAATGGCAAGTGCAACTCAATAATGGTAATTATAGTTTTTTGCCTCTTAGCAGCTTGGGAACTGGTATAGGTATACATGAATGGCAAATCAATAGCCTCTTATATACAAATAACTCGTTGCAATATCGTGTTCAAGCGAAATTTGGTGGGCTTCAGGTAGGAGATTTAGACTCAGATGGCAAGGATGAATTACTTGTTGCAACTAATAGTGAAGATGATTATTGCGTCAATATTTTAGGAAGGATTGTACAGCGTGATTATTATATAGAAAGTTGTAACGATGACATACAAATGCACGAGCATCGCAATACAGAAAGCTCAGCCGAAAAATTAGAAATAGACTTAAGCAACCTTGATTTACGTCGTTTTAATTGGACGATGATCGATTTTGAAAATAATAGTAACAGTACAGAAATTAGGCGTAGCTTTGCAAATGTAGTTAAAGCTCCAATAGGGCGTGCTTCTATTTATGGCAATGAGGTGTTCCGACCTTTAGAAATTACAGACTATAACAATGATGGTTATTTAGATTTTTCTTTTTCAACATTTAAAAATATTACTTTTGCCAATGGCAACTTCACTATAAATGGTTATTCCTTTGAGCAAGGAGGTATGTCAGGTAACCTTCGCTCAACTGGCGTTAATGGTTTTTTTATTAAGACAAATAAGCTAACTGATAACAATGAGCTACCAGAAATTTTGCATAAGGTTACTGACGGATTAAAGCGAGAGTCAACATGGGAGTATGCAAATTTATCTACGCCGATGCATGAAGATAACTTATCGCTTTATGATACTCCGGATAATAGAGCAGAGCGTTATTTGAGCGGCGATATTGCTCAAGGGTATATATATTTTACTTCGAGTATGCCTATTGTTTCATCTTTTATAGATTTTGATGGCACCGATATTGCGCAGCATAAAAAGTACTTTTATAGGGAAGCGGTCTATAGCAGGCAAGGCCGTGGTTTTATGGGTTTTAAATCAATTATAGAAAAAGATGTAAATCGTGCTTTAGTCACTCAAACTGATTTTGAGCAAATTTTTCCGTATCAAGGCAAGCTAAAGCGACAAGCTACATTTACCGAAGATGATTATACAACAAGGGGAAGCGGGCACCTAGGTATTAGTGATAATGAAACCTATGCGGTAAGTTATTCAAATACTGAGTGGCAAGAGAACTCAACTCACAGTGTAACTGACGTTTATAATTTATACCCAATTGAAACTACACAAATTACTCGAGATTTAGTTACTAAACAAGATCTAACACGCATCGAGAAAAATATTACTAGGTTAGATCAATATGGCAATGTAACTGCATCATCTACGCAAGTTGAAGACGCTTGGGGTACGTATACCACAAGTGAAACACGCGAGTATGAGGGTAACGAAAGTAACTGGTGGTTAAATAAACTTAATACTAAAATACAAACTAAAGCTCGTGTAGCTGGGCGCAGTACAAACGACCCAATAACGGATGCAGACTTAGATCAAGAAACGAGCATTAGAAGTGAATACAGTAATTACCATGGTAGTAGACAGCCACAAACAATAACAACTACAGCAACACTTGGTGGCTCATCATCTGGTTATGGGAGTGAAATAGATACTATCTATAATGCCTACGGCCTACCATTATCTGTTAGTCAAACCACAAAAGTGCGTAATAGTAGTGGTAGTTGGATTGACCAAACACGTACAACTTCAACCACCTACAGTAAAGACGGAACTGTTGAAGCTACTGACGGTTATTTTCCATATAAACAAACTAATGCTAAAGGGCATATTAGCTACACCGAAGTAAACCCTGCAACAGGGCAGATAACCCAAACTCGTCAGCAGCTTAGTAGCAATAGCTATCAAGTGACAAACTTTGGTTACGATGATTATAACCGCCCTTACAGTATTCAGACTGATGGCAGTCCGGCCCGTTACAGTGCAATGCAAACACCTGACGCACAAGCACCAGCGAATGCAATAATACAAGTGTTAAATGTCTCAGCAGGGCAGCCTATGCAAAAAATCTATCTAGATGCGCTGGGACGAACATTACGTACAGCTGTGCAGAATTTCGATGGTGACTGGGTGTTTAGTGACGTTAATTATAACAGCCTTGGCTATAAAACGTTTGAATCTATGCCTTATAAAGAAGAAGGTGCGGTTTATGGTACGTCATACACCGAACACGATGCACTTGGCCGCGTAATCGAAAAAGTAACCAATCAACATTGCGGTAACATGACGACTAATTACAGCTACAGTGGACTTAAGACAGATATTGAGGTCTATGATAGTTGTTATGGCATCACCTTGGATATGTCGCGTACCTACAATAGCCTTAAACAGCTTATGCAAACGGTGGATGCTGATGATGGTGTTACTCGTTACAGCTATAATAACCAAGGCTTACCTATTGTTATTCAAGATGCTAATGGCAACAACATAGAGGCAACCTACAACGGCTTAGGCCAAAAAACACAGGTGGATGACCCTAACCAAGGCGTCACTAATTTTGAGTACAACGGCTTTGGTGAGCTGCAACGAGAGGCACGCGTTGGCAGTAAAACATTGACTTATGTCACTGACGTATTAGGCCGTGTAACGCGGCGCACCGCCACAGGTGAAAATACGTTAACGTATACCTATGACAGCGCAACGTATGGTTTAGGGCAATTAAACCAAGCCGTAGGCAATGGCGTAACCAAAACCTACACTTACGACAGTCGCGGTCGTCCAAGCGGTCAAACCGTTGCAGGCAGTGGTAAAAGCTATACCACAACCACCTTTTACGACAGGAACTACGGCCGTGTAAAGGGGCTACGTTACCCTAACAACCTCACACTTGAATACCGATACAATGACGTAGGCTATCAAACGCAGGTAAAAAATGCGGCTAGTGGTTATGTGTATAAAAATATAACTGAATTCGACATATTTGGTAATGGCTCTCAAAATACGCTAGGTAATGGACTCACTGAAAATACTGCTTACAGTAACAAAAGTGGGCAAATGCTCCTAAAAACAATAGCTAAAAATAATAGCAACATTATGAACATCGATTACTCCGCGTACGATGGTTTTGGTAATTTAAGAGCAGTTGATATCACGACAGGTAATATTGGCAATCAGCATAGCTTTAGTGAAACATACGATTATGACGCACTACACCGTTTAGAGAGTAATGCCGTTAATGGTATCAGCACCATCAACTATAGCTATGATGCGGTGGGTAATTTGTTATCAAAATCAGACTATGCAACGCAATATGATTATGAAAACGGCGCAACAGGCGGGCCTAATGCAGTAAAACGTGTTTATCGCGGTGGTTGGAAGTCGTTTGGTTATGATACGAGAGGCAACATGACCAGTGGTGATGGTTTAACCAACGCCACCTATAACGCTATGGATAAACCCACGCAAATTATAAAAAGTGGTAAAACTCTCAATTTTACTTATGGCCCGCAGCATATGCGCTTTAAACAAGTAAATGGCAGCGTGACTACTTTTTACAGTGATAAATTATATGAAGAAGAAGTTACTGGCACAAAAACCACCTGGCGGGCTTATATAGACGACATAGCCGTAATAAGCCAAACCACTAATGAGGGCGCAACCATCCGCTATACCCACCGCGATCGCCTAGGCAGTGCACGGGTATTTACCGACCACAACGGGCAAGTAGAAGCAGAGCGAAACTACGACCCATTTGGCAAACCACGTTTAGCCAGTGGTGGATTAAAATCATTTGGGGCTTCAAAACTAGGTGATTTGGCGGATGCAAAAACAAATCGAGGCTTTACTGACCATGAGCATTTAGATAGTGTAGAGCTAATCCATATGAACGGTCGGGTGTACGATTATAGCCTTGGGCGTTTTATGTCGGTTGACCCTGTTATTCAAAGTCCAACAAATAGCCAAAGTATTAACCCTTATTCATACATAATGAATAATCCATTGAGTGGAACAGACCCGACTGGTTATACAAGTTGTGATGCAGATGATCCTGAAAACTGCCAAGAGGTTGCAGAAGAGCTAGGTAAAGATGAAAAGGCTGACATTACTCAAAGGCAATCTGTTGCGGGGTCCCGTATAAAACGCAATGTGAAAGTCGGCACGATGACAGGTAACGGTAATGGTACGGTTAATGTTCAAATAGGCAATATGTCTGCGACAGCCGATATTGGCGCACCAGCTAGTAACAATAAAGGGGCTAATAGTACCAATCAAAATGATGATGCACAAAAATCGTTAATTGTGGGAATTACTGGAGGTGGTGGGCACAAGTCAGGTGCTGGCCCAGATTTACTAAACCTTGCTGAGCAATACAAAGATGATGATGGCGTTGATGTTCAAACCTTTGAGTGGGACGACTCAAAGGCCGCCAGAAAAGCCATTATTAACTTCAGGAAGGACAATCCTGAAGGTAGAGTTGTACTTATGGGGTACAGTCTTGGAGGTAGAGCCGCAGTAAATATAGCTAACAACCTGGGCAAAAAAGACATTTCAATCGATTCGCTGGTAACATTTGATGCTTATTCATTTGTTGGTAGTTCGCACAAGTTGCGCTACAACAGCGTAAAACAAGCACTGAATTTTTACCAACAAAATCCTACTGACAGGAGTTGGGGGATATCCCCCGCAGGAGCAAGCAACCCGTACCCCGGTAGTGTGATAAATTCAAAGCACATTAATGTTATAAATCACAATTACACAGGCGATAGTAGGGGAATTAATCATATAAACATTATTGATTACGCCATCAGAGATTATGGGGGGCAAATAAATGACCACATTAAATAGATTGATACTATTATTGATTGTCTTTAGCTTTACAGCAATATCACAAGAGGGCGGGGAAATGACAGTATATGGCCTTGTTCTTGATGAAAAAACTCAAGAACCGATAAGTAACTCTAAAGTTATTATTGAAAAATTCTATAAAGGAGAATCCGCCTTGTCGATGGGGGCATTCAAGAAGGTCGAAGAAAGTGTGACTGGTGATAATGGCTGCTTCTCATTCTCCTTAAGCGTAGATGCTGATGGAAAATATCAACTCACCTCAAAAAATAAAGATAAATTCTGGGGTGGAGGCATTCTTTCAGTTGATGGCTCTATCATGTCGAAGTCCACGATTGATAAGCCATTAGTGATTATTCACAAACAATAAGAAGTGATTAGGGTCAAATCTTGACTTCAGACATCTAAGGTCTAGATTTATAGTTTATAGTTCAGTTAATTGAATGGATTGCTATGTCTAGGCCGTTGCGAATAGAGTATGAAAATGCGTTTTATCATGTGATGAATCGTGGAAGAGGGCGTGATAATACCTTTTTGAGTGATGACGACTTTAAGTATTTTTTATATAGCATTGAGCAAGCAAGCCTTCGCTTTAATATTGAGGTGCATTCATATTGTTTAATGACTAATCATTACCACCTGTTAATAAAAACCCCCGATGCTAATTTAGGCCGAGCCATGAAGCATATTAATGGCCTTTATACTCAATACTTTAATAGAGCACATAACACGGATGGCGCGCTGTTTAGAGGGCGATACAAAGCGGTGTTGGTGGATGCTGATAACTACTTATTGCATGTTAGTCGGTATATTCATCGTAACCCAATTGAAACGAGTACCCCGATGGTAGATGACCTGGCTAAGTATAAATGGTCTAGCTATTCATCGTTTATTAAAAGGGGAGCGACGCCTAAATGGCTTGTACGAGATTTTATATTTTCGCTGCAAGGTAAAAAGCGTCAATATGCAGCTTATAAGCAATTTGTGGAATATGAAAACAATGAAGAGATAAGCGCATTTTATAGCTCTAAAAAGTTATTGTCGGTGTTGGGTTGTGATAACTTTATTGAAAACATAAAGGACTATATTGCAAAATCTAACAGTGAAAGAAAGCTTGTTAGTAAAAAGCATTCAGCAGATGATGTAATTTCTTACATAGCTAAACACTTTAGTGTTGAGGTAGATGACATAGTAATGGCTAAAAAAGGGCGAAAAGAGAAAAACTTACCCCGTTGGTTTGCTATTAAATTATGCCAAGATTTAACGGGATTAAATTTGCAGGCATTAGCAGATATTTTTAATGTTAAACACTATTCGGCGATATCCAAAACTGTCTGTAGATTAAATGCATTAATGATTGAAAATAAGAAGGTTAAATTACAATTGGAAGAGCTACGAGGTTGTTTGATGTCTGAAGTCAAGATTTGACCCTCGGGGCCCCTTAGAACAATATGCACAAGAAAATGAATATAAAACTAAAAGTAAAATTAGTTACTCCACATTACCAATAGATAAGACAAACTTGGATGAGAATGTAAAACCTTATGACAAAGTAACTCTCCATCACACAGGTGGAGCGGATACGCCAAAAAAAGTAGAAGACATGCATAGGGCTAACGAGGGGATTATAACCATAATGCGACAAGCAGGAGATATGGTTAAATTATCACAAGCCTATAATAATGCAGATGTTGGTTATCATTTTATGATTTCTAAAGATGGCACTATCTATGAGGGTCGATCGCTTGAGTATTCCGGGGCACATGTGAAAGGTAATAATCAAGGGAATATAGGGATAGCATTTTTAGGGGATTATACAGAAAACCCAATTTCTAAAAGGCAATTTGGTGCAGCTAGGCAATTAATAGGGAACTTGCGGCAGAGATATAAATTGTCTGGACAGTTTATTAAGACTCATGGTCAATTTAACCCAGATAAACATAATGAGTTACAAGGTGCTAAACATCAGGTTGGTATGTTAAGGAGTGAATTTAAGTGATTAAGAAAATAACAATAATTACATTACTTATAGTAATAGTAGGTTTTTTTGTCCATGTAAACCAAAAGACATACAGCACGTTCGTAGATTTTTTACCTTCTAAGGTGAGATCTAATTATATTGAGTATATTTTAGATGACAGAGCTGGAATAGGCTCTGATTATATAAAAATATTATTATTACAAGCTTTAGAGCGTGAGGAGTATGAATTTAATATACGGTTACTTTTTCCTTTATGTGATAGAACTGATACTCCATATGCAGAGCCTATCCCTCAATTAGCTGTAAAAGTTATATATAAAAATAAACCGTCTATTATAGATGAGTTAATAGAGTATTATAACTGTCTCTTATACACATCTCCGA
>OJDI01000911.1_pt1 | contig 9987 bp, 7 predicted proteins | sample 1592601 | NCBI WGS metagenome assembly OJDI01 (sample SAMN05416845, study PRJEB24817) | seawater metagenome | isolation source: Sea water | place: Canada:Atlantic | collected 2013-07 | reverse complement strand
ATGTTTTGATTATCGTAAAATATGAAAGAAGGATTTTTTCCTTGTTTAAACAAGGGATTTTTTCCTCATAATAAGCTGTTATGTTTCAAGTGAGGTATTGGTGCATATTAAAGAAATTGTTCATTGTTATGTTTCGGAAACGATACCTGTTCCAAATGACCTGGTAAAACTTAAAGCGTCTTTCGTGAATAATTGCTTCACTGAAAAAGAAATTAATAGCAACAAATGGTCGTATAAACGCGGTGCAGCGCTCGCTTTTGAATTCAATTACTCTTCTGAAGCTATAGAAATGGAAGTGATACTTGAAGTTATTGGTAACCAATTACGTATTAGTGTGGGCAACTGGGGTTTTCCATTTGAACCATTGTTAATGAAAAAACGATTTAAGAAAAACCTCGATATTATTGTTAAGCAACTTTCTCAAAATGGTTGCTTAGAAGAAAAGATTGATGAATCAGAAAAAATATTAGATGAGTCTAAAAATAAGAAAAAGTCGGCTTTATTTGTTATAGCTTTGATTGCAATATTATTTATAGTAATTGAAACATAACAACACGCCCTGAGGTGGACCGCAAGCATTAAAACTTGTTTTCCACCGCATATTTTAATAGCGGCGAGCCTTTACTTTTTTGTTGTTCATAATACGCCTCGGTCAAAATGAATACCGAATAATTCATTAAAAGTTAATTAAAAGGACACCGATCCTAAATTGAACATGTTTAGTCTCTGTAATAAAGGCAAATAACCCTCCACCTTTTATCTCAGGTGTTTAATGACCCCCCAAGAAAGCAACCAATCAGTTTGGTGGAGCATGGGCTAATTATCGCTATAAAATTTAGAACATAGTTTCTTCGCGCTGACTATCGAAAATACGCTTTGAGTGACTTTTGCGCACATATTTATGTAAAACAACGACAAAATTTAAGCCATGTCAGTAAGCTGTTTTCGTAAAAGTGAAGAATTAAGCTATTCGCCATAAGCGCTCTGTCTCTATAAACGTATTTTTAAGGTTTACGATGAAAAAAACACGCTTTAAATGCGATTAAATATACCAATTTTTTTGTATATTTATCGTCAGCTCATTAGATTTTTCTTAATAATATTTGATTTTTAAAAATTTAAGCGTACACTTGTGCGCTCAAACTTCAGCGTACAAGTGTACTCTCAGATTATGTTATCTACAACTTTAAACAAACTCAGTGTATGGTTTTCACACCATAGTGCTTTTTCTGGTTATTTTGAACCAGTAATACAGCGAGTAAAACCTGCATGGCGTCAGGGTTTATATCGTGCTCAAGTGCTTAATGTTACTAAAGCTATTGGTGATTTTGTTCATATTACATTGCAGCCTCAACATCAATGGAAGGCTCATAAAGCGGGCCAGCATATTGAATTGACTGTTGAATTGAATGGCCGTTTATTGACTCGAATTTTTACAATTGCCTCTAGTGCGCGGCAATATGCTAAAGATAAAACGATTACTTTAGTTATTAAGACTCATAAATTTGGCCGATTTACACCACAATTAGACAAAGAACTTACCATTAATAGTTGGGTAAATATTTCCGCAGCAAAAGGTGAGTTTGTATTTCAATATTCAAATAAATCGTTAGATACTCCAACGGTTATGGTTGCGGGTGGTTCCGGTATAACTCCAATGATGTCAATGTTGTCAGAGCATTTATCTACAACTAACAATCCCATATATTTACGTTATATTGCGCCATTAAATGAGCATCAATTTGTCGAGCAGTTAGCGTTACTCGCAAAAAAATATCCATGTTTCACCTTTGATCTTATGACTCGTAATGAACATGAGTTACAACCATTAGCTTTGGTGGCCAAGTCAGCGATTTATTGCTGTGGGCCCCAAGGTCTGATGTCTGATATTGAAGCGTTAAGTAAAAATACCGGGGCTAATTTCTATCAAGAGCATTTCTCATTAGCGCCAATTGTTAATGATGATTCATCGATAGAAGTTGACGTCACCGTTACGTTAAATGGCAATGTATTTACTGCTTCTAACCAACAAAATCTGTTAATACAATTAGAAAACCAGAACGCACAAGTTACACGAGGCTGCGGCATTGGAGTGTGCCACCAATGTCACTGTACTAAAAAGAGTGGGCTTGTAAAAAACTTACTTACAGGCGATGTATCAGACAGTGGTGAACAAATTATACAGCTGTGTATTTCGCAGCCATTAAGCAACTTGGAGATGTCTATATGACACAAATGAATTACGAACAATTTGCTCAAGAGCTTGATGCTATAAAGCAAAATACTATGGCAAAAGTAGGTAAAAAAGACGCTGACTATATTCGCCGTGTTATTCGTTGGCAGCGTTACTGTAGTTGGACTGGCCGCTTAATGTTATTAACGGGATTAATTCATCCTGCACTTTGGGTTGTTGGAATTTTATTACTGGCGACATCAAAAATTTTAGACAATATGGAAATTGGCCATAATGTTATGCATGGTCAATATGATTGGATGAATGATAAACATATTAACTCGCAAAGTTATGAATGGGATATCGCCTGTGATGGTAAAAGCTGGAACCGAGTGCATAACTTTGAACATCACACATACACCAATGTAATAGGTAAAGATCGTGATTTTGGTTATGGGCTTTTGCGTTTATCAAATGACTTTAAATGGAAGGTTAAAAACCTTTGGCAGTTTATAACTTACATTAATTTAAGTTTGTTATTTCAGTGGGGCATTGCTTACCACGAACTCGCTGCTGAACGTGTTTTCTTTGGTAAGAAAAAAGACGGGCGAGATCAACGTGTTTCTCACTCTGAATTAAAACGTCGTTTTTTTAGTAAAGCCACACGCCAAATAATTAAAGATTATGTGTTTTTTCCATTAATTGCTGGCCCATTATTTTTGTGGGTGTTGGTCGGTAATTTAGTGGCCAATTTGTTACGTAATTTATGGACTTCAACCATCATATTTTGTGGTCACTTTACGGAACACGTGCATACGTTCACAGAAGCGTCTATTAAAAATGAAACTCGTGGACAATGGTATTACCGACAGGCGTTGGGATCTTCAAATATTGAAGGTGGCAAAGCGTTTCATTTAATGACAGGGCATTTGAGCTTTCAAATAGAGCATCATTTATTCCCTGACTTACCATCTTCTCGTTACCAAGAAGTTGCACCACAGGTACAGGCCGTCTTTAAAAAATATCACCTGCAGTATAATACGGGGAGTTTTTCAACGCAGTACACGGGGGTATTAAAACGTATATTTAAATACTCTTTACCAAACGCCGCTTAGTAAATGTTAAGTATATTTGATCGTTTGATAAGCTAGATAATTGTAAGCCGATTAGCGCTATGTTAATCGGCTTTTTATAATTGTACTCGTATAAATTTTGGAACCTCATCAGCATCAAGTGTAGGTAGCTACAAACAAGCTTTATTAAAACAAGACTCTAACGTTATTACTATTTCGCGATCGCACTAATGATTTATAAGCCAGTTTATCTTTACCATTTATCGGGGTTTATAAAACCGCGCTAAATTAACCATGTTTTATTTTTTTATTGCCATTAAAATTTCAAGTACGTGGTGGCGTTTTTCACTGTCGTATAAGTCATTGGTGAATATAAATTCATCAACTTTAAGCTCTTCAACAATAGCTTCTAATTTTGTTTTTATCGTCGCAGGACTGCCAATAACGCTTAACGCTAAAAAGTTATCTACTTGCGCTCTTTCTTGTGGGCTCCATTTCTCCTCCATACTTTCAACGGGGGCTTGTAGCCACAACTCTTGACCTCGCATAAGTGCAAGAACACGTTGCTTTGATGTGCTTGATAAGTATTGAGCCTCTTCATCTGTATCGGCTGCAACCACTGGTAATGCCAACATAAAGTAGGGTTTTTTCAGTGTGGCTGATGGTGTAAATTCTCTTCTATATAATGCAACCGCTTCTTGTAAGAAGTGTGGTGCAAAGTGTCCTGCAAATACATAAGGTAAGCCTTTTTTAGCCGCCAATTGCGCACTAAATAAACTAGAACCTAATAACCAAATAGGTACATTGGTATTTTCACCGGGAATTGCACGTACCGGATGCTTACCATCGTAAGGACCTAATAGCTTTTGTAGCTCTTGTACTTCTTCTGGAAATCTTTCAGCACGGCGCATATCACTGTTTAGTGCTTGGCTAGTAACCTGGTCGCTACCGGGCGCTCGACCAAGGCCTAAATCTATTCGGTTTGGGTATAAACTTTCTAGTGTGCCAAACTGTTCAGCGACAACTAAGGTTGAGTGATTTGGTAGCATGACCCCACCAGAGCCTACACGTATACGTTTGGTTTTTCCTGCAATATGGCCAACTAGTATAGATGTGGCCGCGCAGATTATACCGGGCATATTATGATGCTCTGCTAACCAAAAGCGATTGAAGCCAAGTTCATCTGCTTTTTGTGCATATTGGGTACTTTTGTTTAAGGTTTCAGATACGGTAGACCCTTTTTGCATAGGGGCAAGTTCTAATAATGAAAAAGGAATGTTTGATAACAAAATAGCACCTCTTAACTAATACAGATTAGTATAAATATATTTATGCATATACATAACTAGATATGGTTATATATGGCTCTGTTAAATAGATAATTCAAGGTGCTTTAAGTGTGAATTTGTAAGAATAACTGAGTAAGCTGAAACGTTCTTTTTACTTATTTATCGTTAGGTTATTATGCTTAACACTAGAGCCAGTGAAAATGGAGTTGTATTGAGTTTTAAATCTAGATTATTAGTTAGTGCAGGGGCTATTGCTTCAGCTTCTGCAATTTGGCATTTGCTCTGTATTATAGGTGGCCCTGGTTGGTTTATTTTTGCTCGTGCACCTCAGCAAATTATTGAATCTGCTCAACAAGGAACTATGCTTGCCCCTATTGGTACAATAATAATTGCCACGCTAATGTTTGCTTGTACTATGTTTGCATTTTCAGGTGCAGGTCTAATTCGTAAAGTACCTCTACTGAAGCCAGCTTTAATGACTATTGCATTACTTTGTACCTTGCGTGCTTTACTTGGAATTACGTCACTTGTTGTTTCTATTGGCTTTGATATTTGGCAGTTTGTGGCTAGCTCTGTTTGGTTGTATGTTGGTATTTGTTTTGCTATTGGTAGTTTAGCGCATATTCGGCCAAGTAAATCAAACACACAGCAAACACTATATTATAATAAAAAATAGTTGGCTGATTTCTGTTCGAAATGTGCGTGTTGTTTTGATGTTATCGGGGCGTTACCTTGGGCAAATTAACAAAGACAATCATTCTACATTGAAGACCCAAAATTATTTTAAGACTAGTATCATTCCAAACTCACATTCAAACTCAAACTCTAAATATAACTTTAAAACTCAACTTGGAAAAATATCAGCTATCAAACGATGACTTTTTTGTTTATGTTTATTCGTGAATTAAATAGTAAATTAAATAGCGAAGTAAAGGATAAGGTAATTAAATAATGACTGAAACAAGAGCACAAATAAAAGAGTTTTTATTAGCTTGGTTTGAAGCAAACCTCCCTGGTAATGCTTTTTTTTGGTATGACACTATAGTTATTCTCTGGATAACTGCTTTTGCCGTTGCCTTACATTATTTTATTAGAGGGGTGGCTAAGCGCTTTATTACGGATAAAATAACTAATAAAAATACGTTGCAGGGAGAAAACTTAACAACAACATTGATTCAACGACTAGCTAGGCAGCTTTCATTTGCGTTTCAAGGTGCTTTAGTTGTTATACAAGCGAAGCTCTGGATAGCTGAAGGTGTATGGTTTCTGCATGTTATTGAGGTGATAACCGACCAATGGATTATTCTTTTTGCTTTATTATCCCTATTTACTTTATTAGATATTCTTCAGTCAATTTCTGATAAAAGAGAAACGCGAGCACATTTTCCACTAAGAGGTTTATTACAAACCGTTAAACTTGTGGCGAGTGTGTTAACCGCAATTTTGGCCGTGTCATTACTAATGGATAAGTCTCCGCTTATTTTATTGAGCGGGTTAGGGGCTTTGTCGGCGGTTTTATTACTCGTATTTAAAGATCCTATATTAGGTTTAGTTGCCGGTATACAGTTGTCTGCCAATAATATGCTTGCTGTTGGTGATTGGCTAGAAATGCCGAAATATGGCGCAGACGGTGATGTGGTTGATATTGCATTAACCACGGTTAAAGTAAGGAATTGGGATAAAACTATTACAACAATTCCAACTTATGCACTTATTTCAGACTCTTTTAAAAACTGGCGTGGCATGTCTGAAGCTGGTGGAAGAAGAATAAAGCGCAGTATTCATGTTGAAATGAGCAGTGTTTGTTTTTTAAATAAAGAGCAATTAAATGAATTGAAAAAAGCACAATTATTGAGCGACTATATTACCAGTACAATTTCAGAAATTGAAAAAGAAAATGCCGATAAAAAAGCTGATATGACCGTGATGCAAAATGGCCGCCGGATGACCAATGTTGGAACATTTAGAAAATATCTGGTGTCTTATTTAAAGAGCCACCCTAAAATCCATCAAAGTATGACGTTAATCGTTCGCCAGTTAGAGCCAACCACTAATGGTTTACCCATTGAAATTTATGCCTTTACTAACACTACAAGTTGGAACGCTTATGAAGATATTCAATCCGATATCTTTGATCATATTATTGCGGTTTTACCTGCATTTTCATTGCGAGTTCATGAAGCGCCAACAGGTAACGATATACGTTTATTAGTTAAAAATGTTTAGTATAATCATGTCGATAGGGCTATAAGTTAACAAGATATTAAGTAGGATTTACCATGGTTAATCAAGCATTAGAAGCTGCAATTTGGGGTGGCGTTTCAGGCCTTGCACTGATACTTGGCTCGATAGTTGGTTATTTTATCAAGTTACCGCATAAAGTTATTTCTAGCATTATGGCATTTGGTGCCGGTGTTCTCATTTCAGCGTTATCATTTGAGTTAATGGCTAAGGCGACAGATCAAGGGGGGCTGTTATATGCGGTGAGTGGATTTTCTGCAGGTGTTTTAGTCTACTCTATTGCTAACTATTTTGTAGCTCATGGTGGTGGGCTTCACAGAAAGCGATCACAAGGTGTACCAAAGAATGTGACAGTAAAAACGGATAAAGCTAGGGTAGCTTCATCTGCCGGTATGGCCATTGCTTTAGGTGCGCTTTTAGATGGTATTCCAGAATCTGCGGCTATTGGTGTCAGTATGTTGGAAGGCGGCAGTGTTGCTTTAGTTACGGTTTTTGCCGTATTTATGTCAAATATTCCTGAAGGCTTATCAAGCTCGGCAGGTATGAAAAAAGCAGGTAAAAGTGCTAGTTTTGTTTTTACACTTTGGATAGTTATTACCATAGTGTTGGCGTTGTCAGCTTATTTAGGCTTTACGCTTTTAGGGCAATACGGCAATGAGTATATTGGATTTGCAACCGCGGTGGCGGCAGGGGCTATTTTGGTAATGATAATTCAAACCATGATCCCAGAAGCATTTGAAGATATGCATGATATAACTGGCCCTATTGCGGCCATAGGTTTTTTAGTCGCTTATAGTGCCAGTGAAATGTTTAGTTAATGCTTTAGTTTATGTATAAAATAGGTAAACTTTATGGGGTAATATTTACAAGTCCATCCAGCCTTTCGGGTTTATGTAAATAATATCCTTGAGCAAATTCCACTCCCATTTCTTTTAAATAAGTTAAGGCTTGTTCGTCTTCCACAAATTCAGCAACAATAACTTTACCTAAAGTTTTTCCTATGTTGCTGATAGCGTTAACCATTGCCTTATCGGTATTATCGTTCGCCATATTTCGAACAAATGCACCATCTATTTTGAGATATTTAACGGGAAATTGTTTTAAATAGGCAAATGAAGATAAGCCGGCACCAAAATCATCTAAAGCAAAGCTACTACCCATAGCTTTGAGTTGCTCCATAAATTCGCATACTTGCGTTAAGTTACTGATAGCTGCCGTTTCGGTTATTTCAAAACAGAGGCTATTGGCTGGAATATTGTATTGCTTAATTGTTTCGATGGTAAATTGTGTAAAATCTTCGTGATCAAAGCTTTTGCCGGAAATATTAATGTGGCAAACGTCAATATTATTCAGTTTTAACGGGTAACTTTGCAGGTGTGAGCACACTTTATGGATAACCCAGCGATCTATTAAATGTACGAGATTAAAACGCTCTGCAGCAGGGATAAATGCATTCGGAGGTATCACTTCATTATTATCTCCTAGCATACGAACCAATACTTCAATGTGGCTAGTATTATCAGACGATAAAGACACAATCTTTTGTGCATCTAGATATAACTTGTCAGTTTCAATTGCTCTTCGAATACGTTCAATCCACTCCATTTGAACGCGTCTAGCTGCAAGCTCAATATCATCTTGATAGGTCATTATTATGCGATTTCTGCCTTGCTCTTTTGCCATATGACAAGCTGAATCTGCGGCTTGTAATAATGCAGCTTCATCTTCACTGGTTGTTAGAATGGGGGTAATACCAATGCTACAGGTAATATTAAACGCACGGCCATTCCAACTAAATGGTAATTCGCATAAACTGTTACGCAGGCTTTCAGCCGTTTTAATCGCTTGTTCTGGCTCACAGCAATCAAGAATTAAACCAAATTCGTCACCACCTAATCGAGCCAATAAGTCACTTTTTCTAAGTTGGCGATTGAATAATTTAGTCACTTGTAATAAAAGCTGATCACCAGCAAAGTGGCCAAGTGTGTCGTTAATAACTTTAAATTGGTCTAAATCTATAAAACAAAGGCAATGTGATAAGTTTTCAGTGCGTGCCTTAAGCAAAGCCGCACTTAAATAACTGTCGAATGACCTACGGTTGATTAATCCAGTTAAGTCATCGTGGCGTGCTTGATAACTTAATTCGTTACTGAGCCTATGTTGTTCAGAAACATCTTCAATTATACAAATGTAACGTATTTCTGATGGCGTACCCCATTCGAAACGCGACATAGTGGTTTGCACCCAAACAACACTTTTATCCATACTATGTAAACGTTGTTTGAAGGTAACACGTTCACTTAAATTTTGATCGAGTAAGGAACGTTCATCATGAAATATATTGCTATCATCTGGGTGGATCAGCTGATTGTATCTGAGCTGTAATAATTCTCCATAATTGTATTTTAAAATATTACATAAAGCATGATTAGCTTCAATAATTTGGCCATTAGCATCTAATTGAGCAATGCCGATTGCAGCATTCTCAAAAGTGCTTCGAAATTTATATTCAGAAACACGCATGGTAGCGGTTAATTTATTTAGTAATAGGGCTGCAATACCACCTAACAAAATAAAAAATATAACACTGGCAATCGAAAGTACTGTTGTTATTACGCGGCTAGCTAAACTCATTTTTATTTGAAATTCAGCTTGTGGCTGAGCTAAGCGATTGGTAATTTCATCTAACGCTGACTTAAATGCTTGTATTTCAGATTCAGAATTTTGAGAAACTTTAGGTAGCTTTTCTATGATATCGCCTAACTTAATCACCCATGGGTCAGAGCTGCGCCAAGCTTTTATTGCATCGTTAAAATAGGGTGCATTTTGAAATAATCGAAATAGCCATATCATACGAGCGATATCGTCAGGGTGATTACCTCCTTGTAAAAAGCTGCGATATGCAGACTTATAGTCTAAAGTTTCAGCCTCAATAAAAAGGCGTGCTTGAAGGTTTCCTAGCGGAATTTGATATTTTTCTCGAATAAATTGCAGTTCAATAGGATCAGATGAGTGTAGATAATTTTTAGATTGTCTAATGGATTCACTGACGCCATTAGACCAATTATTTAATGCTGCTAGATAAACAGCAATGCCTGACTGTATCTGAATGATTGACAAGGTAAAGCCGATAGCAATTGCACCAAGTAAAACTAGCAATGAACCCGTAAGTTTTAAACGATAGCGGCTATATTTATTTTTATTTTTTGTA
>OJDI01000909.1_pt1 | contig 10004 bp, 5 predicted proteins | sample 1592601 | NCBI WGS metagenome assembly OJDI01 (sample SAMN05416845, study PRJEB24817) | seawater metagenome | isolation source: Sea water | place: Canada:Atlantic | collected 2013-07 | reverse complement strand
GAGATGCTCAGGAGTCTCGTGGGCTCGGAGATGTGTATAAGAGACAGCTTTAGGCCCTTCCATTTAAATTTCATTGTGCTATTTTTTTTAAATTAATCATCTTGTGGAATTACGCGTAAGTATTCTTCAACTGACAATGTTCCATCCTCAACAAATCTCACCGCCGATTCAGCCAAGCTCATAAATGAATTTTTTTTTGCAATCTCAATGATTTCTTGATCTGATTTGTTTTCAGTAATAGCTACCTCTATTTCAGGTGAAATTGTTAAAATTTCATGAACCCCCTTCCTTCCCTTGTAGCCTGTTTGGTTACAAACCTTACAACCTTTACCTTTCATAAGTTTTGCTGTGGCACTTATATTGTAACTTTTGATAAAATCTTTAACTTCAGCGTTATCTTTTTTTATTTCTATCTTACAACTTTCACAATTAACCCTTACTAACCTTTGTGCGATGACCGCAGTTAATGCACTTGATACAAGATAAGCAGGTAGGCCCATATTGACTAATCTACTGATAGCTCCAACAGCGCTGTTTGTATGAAGTGTACTTAACACTAAGTGCCCTGTTAACGCTGCTTTTGACGCTATATCTGCCGTTTCAGCATCACGAATCTCTCCAACAAGTATTATTTCTGGATCTTGCCTTAAAAAAGACCTTAGCGCACTAGCAAATGTTAAGCCGATATCCTCTTTAATTTGCACTTGCGATATACCAGCCATTGTATATTCAACTGGATCTTCTGCAGTAAGAATATTAACGTCAGGTTGGTTAAGGAAGTTCATCGCTCCATATAACGTTGTTGATTTACCACTACCTGTTGGTCCAGTCACTAAAACCATTCCCTGTGGTGCTGAGACAGCAGAAATAAATTCTTTTTCCTGGTTTTTTGTAAACCCAATAGCACTGATTGTTACCGCAAGTGATGAGGAATTTAATATACGTATAACAACTCTTTCCCCTAAGCTTGTTGGTAGGATTGATATTCGAAAATCAACCTCAGTATCATCATTGGCGATGTATGATATCTTTCCATCTTGTGGAAGTCTTCGCTCGGCAATATCAAGATTAGCAAGAATCTTTATTCTTGCGATCACAGCATTATAATTTTTTTCTATAAAGGATTTATACTGACTTTGGGCAAGTAAAGTACCTCCATTCCTAAATCTAATTTGAGCAAAATCCTTAAATTTCTCTATATGAACATCACTTGTCCCATCAATTACCGCCTCTGACAGCATTTTGTCAACAACAGAGACTACGTCACCCGTTATATCAGCTACTATTTGATCAGTCTCTTTTTCAACCTCTTTTTTTACTTCGTTAGGTTCTTTTTTCTCAATAACTTTATTTTCTTCATCTGGTAAATTCAATTCAATAATTGGAGATTCTGTCTCAGGCATTTTTGTTGTAGATTTTTTTGTTTTACTTGTATCGTTTAGAAGGTCAGACATATCTAGAATATCTCCACTTTTTACTTTTTCATCATCTTCTTCAGGCACTTTAAGTTCGATTTCCTCGTCTTTTTTTTGCCCTAAATTACCCTCTTCCACTTCGATCTCAAGCTCTATTTTTTGTGGTTGGTCATTGTCTTCTGTTTCAGTTTTTTTATCCACAACCAAGTCGGATTTAGATACATTTACTTTAGTATGGATGTGTTTTTGCAAAATTGCCTCAAAAATATAATCCGGCGAAATAAATTTTGCTGAAGTCTTTTTTCCAATCATGATGCTTAAATTTTTTAACACATTCAATGAATTGGGAATGCATATACCAAATTCTATCTCCTCATCTGACTCTCCAATTGGAATAATTGCATTTTGTAAGCAATACTTTAGAGGGAATTTTTTTATTTCTGGCAACATCGGTTCAGGATTTAATTCTGATTTTACTGCATATTTTTTTGCTAGCGCATTTAAAAGATCATCAATTTTGAATGCTTTTTTATTTAACAACACATCATAAATTAGTTTATTTTGGTTTTTGGCATTTTTTAATTGAGTGTCATATACTTTTTTCTCTACTAAATCGAACTTATTTATGAGTTCACCAAGCTCTTCCTTTATAAATTGAACTTGATCCTTAGCCACGGGTTATATAACCTCAGGTGCTATAAAAATATATAAAGTATTCTTATTATTTTTATTTTTTTTGGATTTAAAGAAGTTTCCTATGAATGGAAGATCTTTTAGGAATGGAACGCCATCCTCAGCATTTGTCTTTTCAGTTTGTGTAATGCCACCAATCAATGCCACCCCGCCATCTTTAATCAGCAATTTAGTTTTGAGTTGTTTTGTTGAAATCGCAGGAGGGCTAGTTCCTGCTAATGGCGTGTCTTTATTAACCTCAACATCTAAGTATATATTGCCATCATCAATAATTTGCGGTGTCACTTTGAGTGTGAGTGCAGCAGTTTTAAATTCTGTGGTTGGGGTTGAACCTGCTTGAGCAACCGTATTATAGGGAACCTCTGTACCGTCCTCAATAAGTGCCTCTTCATTATCAACAATGAATATTTTTGGGTTAGAGACTATCTTAATTAAATTTTCAGTTTGCATTGCTTGCAATTCAACTCTTAGGTCAAAAGAGTTCCCTGATAATACACCCGCAATAGCGCCTGTTGGATTAGCAATCGGATTATTGGAAACTGAACCCCCGGTGGTGGCTGTCGTTATCTCACCTACCCCAGTTGGTGTTGCCCCGCCTAGAGTCCCTGCAACGGTACCAGTATCATTACCTATTTTGTCACTGTTAAAGATTCCAACCCTTGTACCGAGCTCTGCAGCAAAATTATCTGTAGCCTCAACTATAAATACTTCCACTTTGACTTGTTTTGTCGGTTTATCAAGGGTGTCGATAGTCTCTTTAATCCATATCATATCGGAGGCGGATGCTTGAACAATTAATGAATTACTTCTTTGGTCAACTACAAATGAGGCTGTAGCACCACTATCTGATTCAGCACCTGCAGCGAGTGACTTTACTACATCATCGAGTTGTTGAGCCAATGTCTCAGGTTGAGCATAGTTAATTTTGTATATGGCCGTCGTTTTTGTCTCAAGCGTAGCAAGTGAATTAATTACTTTGATTTTTGCAGTCAGAGCTGTATCAAATGAGGCACTTTGTTTTTCTACCCACTCATGTGTATGAACTGTAATTACATTTCCAGCAGGATTAACATCATGTATTAAATTTTCTTCTTTTAAAACCATCACCATGACTTCATACCAATCAACATTTCTTAGCTCAATACTAATATCTCCATTGACCTCATCTCCAACAATAATATTATGTCCTGTTAAATCTGATAGCATTTTAAAAAATGTCCTGATTGGAACGACATTAAGATTAAGCGTAATTGGATAAAACTCCCATGACGGATCCTCAAATTTCAACCCCCTTTCCTTGCCAGCAATTTTTAAAATCTCTCTTGGCTGAAGCGTCTTTTCATTATCATCCTCAGAACCATAATCTTCTGGAGTAATGGAAGAATCATCCCTCATTTCCATGACATCATCTTTAACCGAATCAGCTGGTTTATCAATATCATCCTTCTGAACAAATTCAGTTAAGCAGCCACTTAAGAATAAAGTTAAAATGATTAAAATAGATGTCTTATTTAATCTCATCACCCACCTTAATTAAATCGAAGTTTTTGCCCACAAAAATTTGATCGGCTAAAATTTTATTAATAACAATTTTCTTATTATTTTTTGTGATGTAATCACCTTCGACATAATACTTAGAGTCACCTTCGGGTGATATGATGATGCAAAACTGTTTTTTATCAGAAACCAAAGTCCCTGAAAGAAAGTAAGTTTCATCAATTTCATCATAATTATCGCTACCTTTCTTTAACGCCTTAGGTGTATTATTTGGCTCAGCAAATGGGTCTCGTAAGTCAGAAGATGGGTCTGTTTCAGCATCAACAAAACCAACTTTTTTAAAATTATCTCTACTATGGTTAACCCTTGGAATGTCTGACCAGGTATAGCTGTCGCTTAAAAAAGTTTTATTTTTAAAAATGGTTTCTAATTTAAAGTTTGATGATAGCGGATTGACTGGGGGTGGTGAAAAATTTATCTCCACTTTTAATAGTAATAAGTTTGATTGTCTTACTTTTGAGACTTTTACTTCATTAATTTGAGTAGCTGCCAAAAGATTATTTAATTCACTATTAAAGCGAATGATATTTAAGAACTTTCCCTTAACTTCAAAGGTCATTTTAGGATTGGATGAAACACCACCTTGGTTTGTTTTTAAATTCATATTCTTTATTTCTAGCCCATAATTACCAATCAATTTTGTGATTTTTGAGGATAGCTCTGATTTAGTTTTTGAGGCTTTTGAGAGCTGCTTAATGTATGTTTTGTTTTTACTGTTTAAACTTTCAATTTCTTTTTGTGTATTGTTTGCTTTGTTTGAAGCAATGTTAAATCGTTGCTTTTGTGATTCATATGCATCTTGATTCACGTAAAGCCCGTATATCAAGTAGGACAATATAAAAAAAAGAAAAAATGAAGCGGCTACATAAATATATGATTTATTACTTAAAATAGACCTAAAATTTACCTTGCTAAAGATATCTTTTACGTCAAGCTGCGATAGGTTTTTTTCTTCTGCCATAAACTTATATCATTTTTATCATTGGATTAATTTTGATCAATTAATTATACATATCAAATATACTTTAAATAACATATTCATCTTATAAAGAAATTGATAGATATTGTATTTAAATCTTTATTGCTTGAAGGTGACTTAATTTCTTTAAGCGTCACATTTTTAAATTCGCTACTGAGCGCCTTAATCACTAGTCCTGATACCGCTGGATCTTTGGCTCTAAAAACAAGCAATGAAGGTTTATTTCTTTGATGAATAATTTCAGTGACGTATATAACACTAGGAAAGCTTGCCGTGTAACTTAAATCCAATAGTCGTGAGTTGATTAGTCCTGAGGTTTGTGTCCATTTTTTTAATTCAGCTAGCTGATTTGTTTTTTTAGACAATTTTTGCTCAGCAACCACTGCTTTGTTTTCCATATCAATTGTGTCATTAGCGCTATACATTGAAGTTGCCATGAAAATATATAATGCAAAAGATGGCCATAGCAATAATGACGATATAACCATTAACTTCTTCAACAATCCATTCGTTTCTATCTTTTTCTTCTCCTTCTTCTCTCTTTCTTTTTTATTTGGTAATAAATTAATATTGCTTACCGCTGTAACAAACTTAAAATAACCAAAAATATCAAGTTGCCTTGTTGCTAGGCCTAATGCCACAGCAAACGAAGAATTGTTTTTTTCAGACTGTAGTGAATCCTTTAAGGCGCTAGCTACATTAAGATGTGCGAAAGGGTCCATCAATTCAACCTTATATTCAGCTAATTCTGACTTAAGTTGCTTGAATATTGTTTTTACAAAGGGTAACGAACTAGATAGCTGAATATTTTCTAAACTAGGAATGCCAGATTGCTTTAAACACGAGTTCATTGCAGTCCTCATTTGTGCAGCGACTCTTTGAAATACTTCATCGGGTACTTTATCACCACCTTCAACAAGAAAATTAGCATCATCTTCTGTCACATAAATATCGTATATAAAAGGTAAACCATCTTGCATACAAACGGCATAATTTTCTTGCCCACTAATTTCTACGAACACTTTAGTTGAAATATCGGCAACTTCTGGCATCGTTTTAAGTATATTTCGTAGCGCAAAACATCGAACATCTACTACAATAGGATCAAATCCTGCCTTCCTCACCAAGTCACAATTTTTTTCGATTTCTTCAATGCGTGAGGCGACAAATAAAAGTGAAAGTGTATTTTTTTCTTTATCTTTTTTTATTGTTTGCCAAAAAATTGAATACTCAGAAATTTCTCCAGATAAATTAATTGCTGTATCCCAAAGAGAGCCATTCTCTGCTGCCTCATTCAATTCATTATCCTCAAGATATGGTATTTGTACCACTTGAACAATTGCAGAATTTACAGGAAGAGAGATAGCCGCTTCATCAAACTTTATTTTTTGTTCTAACTTTATATTCTTTAATTGGGTAATGATTGCTTCATTTCTTTTGTCTTCATTCTCATATGACTTAGCAAGTACCTTTGAGCTTGCTTTAAGTAATGACCAACCTTTTCTCTTTTTTTCAAGCTGAACAACACGCACAAAAGAATGAGAGATATCGATGCCAACAATGGGTTGTTGAACAGGTTCGGTATCTTTGTTTCTTCTTAATAAATTTCTAAACATTCAAATATCATCAATAATTAAATTCATCTTAGTAAGTGATTTCCTGCCATGCCTTCCAATCGGAACCTTCTAAACTTTCTTCGACATCACCTATTCTCGTTATATTATCTCTACCATCCCCACCTATCTTAGTTCCGTCAGCCAAATTACTCACCCCAACATATATATTTCCTCGATTATCTATAACGGGTGCTGTGATCAAACCTTCTCCTACATTATATTGTGAAACACCTCCACAGCCATCGCTTATCTCAATTATTTGACTAGTCCCTGTAAGGGGACAGGCAAGATCTTCAGGTCTGTAAATTGAAAAAAAGATACTTTTATTATACAAACCTGCACGTCCAATCACCTTAGTCCAGTCATTAGTTGCTGCGCCTGGGCTAGGGCTGAGTGTACTTTTTGCATAAGTATTGCTGTGCCAATTCTGCGTGATATCGGTGACACAGTCGGGATCATCAATATTCTGGCTGGTTGCTGCATTTTTTGCAGTGCCCGTGAGAGTTAGGCCATTATTTGGAAAATCTATATCTCTGATACCGAATATTCGATTGTTGATTGTGGAATCTCTGCGTTGGATTCGAGATTGATCACCCGTCCCAAAATAATTAATTAAACTACTTGCCCCACTGTCATCCTGAACAATAGTTGTCGCCACTTGATTAAATCCAAACCGATCATTTGCAAGCGTGCCTTCTGCACGATGGGCTAAATTCAGCTCAAATAAATTATCATTATCTTCATCAAGAGTAGCTTTACTCAAATTGTATTTCCAGAGTTGTCCTTGAAGATCTGTAAAGTAGGCAATGCCCCCGTAATAATTAGCCAATGCCGTGCCATCTGATGTTACGACACTCATATGTGCTGTGGCTCCATTAGGTATATCGCTTGATGGGTCTGATGGGATAGGAATTGCTGAAATAATTTGACCTCCCGAGGTGTTAGGCGAAAGTGTTGTATCCGGCTCAAAGTCAAGAACAAACACATAAGGTCCAAAACCACTCGAAGCCCCACCTCCATACCCACCACCAAAGACCATCGTCCACCTTTGTTTTATTTTTCCATCAGTTGACTGATAAGGCAGCAGCATAATAGAAGGCCTTGACCAAGTATCACCTAACTTTTGATAATCAATATGTTCAGGGGCAGACAGGTAAGGATAGCTTGATTTTGTGCCATCTGCTGCCCAATAATTGACTGTTTTATTGGTATCATTATTAGAAATTGTAAACATATGTTGCGGGTCATCTGGATCTGTAATATCTAATACATAGTAACTTTTGCCGCCATAACCCAGCCCACCAACAAGCACTGTTTTCCACTCCTTTGTGGCGTGAATATAAATATCTTTGACCGCAATTGGTCCATCAACATTAAATACGCTATTAGATTTTCCCCTACCTCTAGTAGATGATACCTCACCCAACATATCTCTTAATTTTGAGGTGACTGATGGAGGCACAAAAGCCCATCGTTCATTCAAATCTTCATCAAATGCATGGAGCATGCCATCATTAGCACCGACATATAATTGTGGCCTTCTAGATTTATTCCGCATTGAAAATTCAGCGTAACCATTAAGATATCTAAAATAAGATTCAGATTTACCAAAACCGATAACATCTGGGCTATAACCTGCTCGGGGCGGACCTACAAATACCATTTCTGAGTGAAATGTATCGCCAAGAACAGAAGGTCTTGGTCCAAAAAACCTTGGTGAAGCCATACCTTCATTATGAATATCTGCGCCTCTGACAAAACGAATAAGCATCATGGCATTTGTCGATGAAGAACCCGTATATTCTTCACAATTAAATAAAAGATTTTCTAATTGATCATGATTAGCCTTTATAAAATTATTATTATTTGATGGTTTAGTTAAAAGGCCACCTGGGCAATTCGGGTCATTTCCTACTGTCCATATAGACCTACCTCCATCTTCATAAGGAGTATCCCTTTCCAAGCGGGCCGAACCAAGTGCTTTAGCTAGCTTCCCATGAGCGGATACCGATCTGCTTACAATAGAGCCATTTGGGTCTAGATTATATTTTATTATATCTCCATACCACTGCTGATCTTTTCTAAATTTAAAAGTAGCTTGGTATAAAGAATTTCCGTAAATGACTGGAGGAGCATAAGTCTGGACAATATCTTTATCTGTTTCAACACCACCAGGCAAACTTGCTATTTTGGTTGGTAAGCCAGATGTAATGGCAGAGCCGCTCACCCCTTTAAAGCCAAACCCATAAGACACATCACTTTTGTTTCTTCTAGCACCCCAATAAGTTCGATCACTCGACTGACCTATAGAGTATAAAGGCACTCCCTCTGAAGCAAAAGCAGCCTCCATTTCAGTTTTATTTGCTGCTGCGCCATAATAAATCATAAAAGTATGCGCTTGACCGCAAACTAATTCACCAAATCCAAATGAGGCAGTAAATCCATGATCCGCGGGTCCGGCCTCATTATAATCTCTATTAATTTGTCTGTATTTTGGCCACTTTGTATGTGCATATCCAGGATAGAAGGGATTCGGTAACATAAATCCATTGTTGCCAGAATTTAAGACCTTAGGAGTATCAAGTGAGGCTGCAGAGGCTTGAGTACCTTTAATGGTGACCCTTTCATTAAATTCTGTTGGATGGACATCCCAATCCATAGTCCGGTTGTATCTCACATCTCTGAGGGTGTCGCCCGATATATTAGTCATGGTCACCAAAGCTTGAAATAAAGCCCCAGGTACATTTGCCGCTGGCCCGAAACGATGAGTCACTTCCAATACAGGCTTCCCTGAACTATCTTTTATCCAAACAGTTGATGTGATGCTTGTCGCTTCAGTGACAAAGCTTTTGACTTCAATATTAGATACTCTTCCAACCGCTTGATTAGCTCTTCCATAAGTTCGCCTTCCGGTCCGATCAACGAACCCTGCCCCCCAGCCTTCACATAAACAGCCCGGTGTAGTGGCGTCATACCAACCTGATTTGTACCCCTGAGATCTTGAACCATCAAACTTATAAGCAATACCTGTATAACGAGCATTTCTTGCAATATTTGGATTATAGGCACCCATCTGACCTTCTTTACGTATGCCTAGGGCAATTTTCTGCTCACTGGCAACAGTCGAGTTATAAATTATTCCAGACTCTTCAAAACCAAAGACCCCAAAAGGTATTAATAAAAACAGGAGGGTGGAGAATGTTTTTTTAAATCCCATTTTTTCAGTTTAAGTTAATATTTTATATTTACCTATATTTATGCTCAGAAAATCCTACATGAACTTCGATATCGACAACATTCGAGGTGCTATTCCAATTATCAAGCCTTATGGCGGTGCCAGAGGAGTTTAGATGCACCACGTGCTTAAATTTTAAAAGCATTATTTATAACTGAGGAACCATAAGAAGTTAAGTCATCTATAAAGCTTTAGAAGCCTGTCTTTTTTAAAACATTTTTTATACTAAATACCTTAGAGCTATCTATTCTATTTGTCGCCATGACTTCCAATCGCGACCTTCGGAATCAGGAGTGCCTATGGCCTCTCTTCTAACTGGCCCAGTCTTTTTGTCAGTTATTATAGTTTTATCGGTAACATTACTTACTCCATAATACATATTTCCTCTCTTATCGATAACGGGCGCTGTGATCAAACCTTCTTCCACTTTGTATTGTGAAACACCTCCACAGCCATCGCTTATTTTAATTCTGTCTCTTATACACATCTGACGCTGCCGACGATATGCA
>OJDI01000908.1_pt1 | contig 10022 bp, 11 predicted proteins | sample 1592601 | NCBI WGS metagenome assembly OJDI01 (sample SAMN05416845, study PRJEB24817) | seawater metagenome | isolation source: Sea water | place: Canada:Atlantic | collected 2013-07 | reverse complement strand
AGCGTCAGATGTGTATAAGAGACAGGTCCTTAAATGACAAATCACTTGCTAGACACAATTAAAAAAATGTCTAACGCAAAAAGCCCCCGCGCTTCTGTGTCCTTTGTCGCTGCCTGCAATTTGCTGCTCGGCAACCTTCTTTCTAGCCTCCTCCTAAATGTTTTGGAACTGCTGCCGGTTACTCGGCAAAAATTCTAAACCCCAGGGCTAAAGTCCCACCCAAAAAAAATCTCATCAAATCCGACAGCGAGGCCGTTGTTGGGTAATATACTGAGGCTTTTACAGCGTAAGAGTTACTTGCCCGAGCTTATGGTCGGCAAAAGTGTAAAAGTCGAAAGAAAATGGAACGAGTTCTTAGGACAAAATCATGAGTCATCAACCTCAAAGCGGACGCGCCGTAGGCGTTATGCCATTTAGCAAATACTCAGCTTTTAAGCCGATCGATTTACCTGATCGTCAATGGCCGAGCAAAATCATTCAGCAAGCACCCCGTTGGTGCAGTGTGGATCTCAGAGACGGTAATCAAGCTCTGATAGATCCAATGAACGTAGATGAAAAGTTGCGCCTTTGGGACATGCTCTTAGAAATCGGCTTCGCGGAAATAGAAGTGGGCTTTCCCGCAGCTTCACAACCAGACTTTGACTTTATTCGCCGGATTATTGACGAGGACAGAATTCCTGAAGGAGTGAGTATCCAAATCCTTTGTCAGGCGCGTGAAGAATTAATTAAGAAGTCCGTTGAGGCGCTTGAGGGTGCGCCGAGTGTCATTTTCCACCTTTATAACTCCACATCAGAGTTACAGAGGCGAGTTGTCTTCGGCATGGATCGTCAGGGCATCATAGACCTTGCTGTGCAGGGTACTGAGATGGTTCGGGAAGGGTTGAAGGATTTTGACTCGAATGTGATATTCGAATATTCCCCAGAAAGTTTTACCGGTACTGAATTAGATTTTGCCTCCGACATTTGCACGGCAGTAGCCGATACTTGGGGCGCAACACCTGAAGAACCCATGATCATTAATCTGCCAAGTACGGTGGAAATGGCGACACCTAATATCTACGCGGATCAGATTGAGTGGTTTTGTCGTAACTTCCCACGTCGCGACAGTGCGGTCATCAGTTTGCATACCCACAATGACAGAGGCACTGGTATTGCAGCCACTGAACTTGGCCTTATGGCGGGTGCTGAGCGGGTGGAAGGTACTTTGTTTGGTAATGGTGAACGCACGGGTAACTGTGACCTGATTACCATGGCAATGAATATGTTCAGCCAAGGGGTAGACCCAACTCTAGATTTTCGTGCAATGCCAAAAATTCGCGAAACGGCAGAAGCCGTAAATAAGTTGGCTGTACCTGAAAGGCACCCCTATGCCGGCGACTTGGTATTCACTGCGTTCTCCGGTTCCCACCAAGACGCTATTAAAAAAGGTATCTCTAAGGTTGACCGTAGCAGTTGGGAAGTGCCTTATTTGCCAATCGACCCAGAGGATGTGGGCAGTTCTTACAAAGAAACGGTTCGCGTTAACAGCCAATCTGGCAAGGGTGGCGTGGGGTTTCTGTTAGAGGAAGTGTACGGCGTTACACTGTCCAGAGAATTGCTGGTTGAGTTCAGTGGTGTTGTTCAAGGCATGACCGAAAATCTTGATCGTGAGATTAAGCCAGACGAAATTTATGAGTCGCTACTCTCTACTTACGTGGTGGACCAAGCTCCGTATAAGTTGATTGACTATGACTTGTTGCCGGGTCGGGATGATGATCAACGCTGTGTCGCTCGAATTGAAGTTTCTGACAGTATTGTCACTATTGATGGACAAGGTTCAGGGCCCATCGAAGCGTTTGTAAACGCGATGGTGGAAACGCTGAACGAACCATTGGTTGTTGTCGGCTACCAAGAAACAGCCGTTGAAGGCGGTAGCGATGCCCAGGCAATTTGTGTGCTAGCAGTGGAAGATCCAGACGGTCAGGGTCGAAGTTATGGCATAGGCCTTAGTCGCAATACCGTTACTGCTGGCTTGAATGCAATAATTTCCGCAATAAATAGACGTTGGTCCAAGGACTAGGCTAGTCCAAGGTTTGGCCGCAAGCTAAGTATCAGACGGAGTCTTTATGGCTCCGTTTTTTTTGCTTCAGATTTGTGCTGCTGGGTATCTGCTTAACCATAAACACGAGTAGTTCACGGATTAGGTTTGTTCTACCGGCATTTGACGAATTTTCAACGCCTTGATCATATTGTCTTTGATCTGCACGGTTTCAATTTGGTACTCATTTACTTGTAAGCACAAATTTGCTTCCGGCAAAGTTTCTAAGTGTTCTAAAACAAAACCGTTGAGTGTCTTGGGGCCGTCTATCGGTAAATCCCAACGCAGTGCTCGGTTTATGTCGCGTAATACCGCCATTCCGTCAATTAGATAGCTGCCGTCGTCCTGTGGAGATATCTCGGGGTTGTGTGCGGCGAAGTCGCTGGTGAATTCCCCAACAATTTCTTCAAGTATATCTTCTAAGGTGACAATGCCTTGAATATCTCCGTATTCATCCACAACCAACGCAAACCTTTGTTTTTCTTTTTGAAAATTTAGAAGCTGAGTATGCAATGGGGTTGCTTCTGGAACGAAGTAGGGTTCCCTGGCTAGCTGCAAAAGGTCAGCTTTAGTGAACTCTTCTACCTGAACCAAACGCGCTAGCCTTCGCAAGTGCAAAATGCCGAGGATATTGCCGAAATTGTCTTTATAGATCGGCAACAAAGTATGTTGGCTGGCCGCCGCAATGGTGAGTATTTCCCCAATATCGTCGTCAATATCAATTGCAACAATTTCACTACGTGGCACCATAATGTCGTTAACGGTGACAGACTCAAGGTCAAGTATGCGGCCTAACATGGTTTGTCGCTCACCCACTGATTGGCCGCCTTCGCTGACCACAGTTTTTAACTCGTCCTTGGTTAATTGGTCGTCTTGGTCGTCTGCTTTGTTGAGAAAAGGGCGCACCAAGGCGTTGCTGAAAGCATTAACAAAAACGACAGCGGGGTGGAATAAGCGCTGCAAAGGTTCCAATATATAGACAGCTTTAAATGCCCAGCTTTCTGGTTTTTCTGCAGCCAGAGTCTTGGGCGCTACTTCTGCAAAGATCAGAAAAACGAGGGTTAAAACCCACGGCGCTAACAAAACACCTGTATCACCAAATAGGTTGAAGCCAATAATTGTTGCCACGGTTGCCGCGGAGAAATTGACGAGGTTGTTGCCGACTAGAATCACGCCAAGTAGGCGGTCTTGGCGGTCTAGCATGCGGCTGGCTTTTCTCGCGCCGCGATGCTTACTTTTAACCAAATGCTTAAGTCGATATTTATTCAGCGCCATCATGGCGGTTTCGGTGCCTGAAAAGTAGGCCGAAAGCATGATCAAAATACCGATACTTAAAAATAAGTAACCAATAGGGACGTTATTCATATCCATAGTTATAGAAGGTATTCCAAAACAAATTTACTACCGAAGTAGCCGAGTACGAGTAGGGTGAATGCGGCCAAATTCCAGCGCACAGCGGTAACGCCGCGCCAGCCGAATATGTGATGGCCGACTAGAAAGCCTGCATACACCAACCACGAAAGACTGGTCAAAATAGTGTGGTGGGTGAGGCGCTGGTTGAGCATGTCTTCAAGAAAAATCAGTCCAGTAACAATCGACAAACTTAATAGCGCGAGACCAATCCACAGCATAGACAGCAGTAAGTGTTCCATGGTCTCTAGCGCGGGCAGCAGCCCATAAAAACCTTTGCTTGGTTGCTTGAGGCGGCTTTCTTGCAGCGCCAATAATATTGACTGCAGCGCAGCGGTCATCAGCGCGGTGTAAGCAGATATGGAGATCAATATGTGAGCAACTTGAGCGGTGCTCAGCTCAAGGGGCGCGATATTTCCCGGGCCTATGAGGTTAAGGCACAGCAGGTTAAAAATGCTGATGGGGAAGAGCAAAAGGAAAATGTTGTTTACCGGTAGCTTGGTACTGCTCACGGCGACCACTAGCACCATGACGACAGCGACCAAATTGCTGACACCGATAAGGCTCAGCGAGAGGCCGTCTTCCCCAATCAGTGCATTGACGCAGGCAAAGCCGTGACACGCCAAGGCTGCCAGAGTGACCCAAGGCAGTACTGTGGTATTTGAGGATGCCGAGGCTACGGTGGTTGGGGCGTCCATGGGTTCTGCCAAGTCTACTTGGTCCGAATCGGTGTTGGATTTTGCAGAGCGCCAGAGGGTGACGAATCCCATAGCGTAAAGAAAGACCGCGGTTAGGGATGCGAATAAGGTCAGATTGTACATTTGCAAACCTGAGTGATCACGGTTTCAGTCGCGATGTTAATAATGCTTTACGGTGGCTAATTGGAGGGGAAGTTTGGCATAACCCTTTGCTGTGGTGAAGGGCTAAGAGTGCTTTCGTCTTTTTAGAGAAATCCGGGTAGGGCGGTCTGCTTGGAAAGGCCCGCTTAGAAAGGTCGTATTCGAGAGATTCTCGTAGTGAGCGCGGCGCAATGCAGGAAATAACTTTCAAAACTGCCCTAGACGGTTTTTGCGCCAGTTTTCGCGGCCCCCCTAATAAATACCTGCCCAAACAGTGCATGTTGTTAACGCCATCGCCGGCACATCGCGCTATAATATTCTCCACGTTTTATTGGACCTATAGCAAAGTCATGTTTGAGAGCCTTTCTGATCGCCTTTCCCAAAGTCTTAAGCAGATTACGGGCAAGGCTCGCCTTACCGAAGATAATATTTCTGGCGCCCTCCGTGATGTACGCATGGCGCTTTTGGAAGCCGACGTAGCATTACCCGTTGTTAAAGATTTTATCGAGCAAGTTAAGATCAAGGCGATTGGTTTAACCGTTGCCACAGCGCTAAACCCTGGCGAAGCCTTTATTAAGTTAGTCCATGCCGAGCTGGTTCAGGTTATGGGCGAGGCGAATACCGCACTGAATCTGGCCACCACACCGCCAGCGGTTATTTTGATGGCCGGACTGCAGGGTGCGGGTAAAACCACCACAGTGGCAAAATTGGCGCGTTTTTTACAAGAGCGCGAAAAGAAAAAAGTGGCCGTGGTCAGTGCCGACGTCTATCGGCCTGCAGCGATCGCCCAGCTTGAAACTCTGGCAGGCGAGGTTGGCGCACAATTCATAACCTCAACAAACCAAGAAAAGCCTTTAGACATTGTTAATCGCGCCATTGTTGAAGCAAAAGCTCAGCTGGCTGATGTGTTGTTGGTGGATACCGCCGGACGTTTGGCGGTAGATGACGCCATGATGAATGAAATTCGCGCATTGCATGCGGCCATTAAGCCGATAGAGACTCTGTTTGTAGTAGACGCTATGACGGGTCAAGATGCTGCGAACACGGCCAAAGCGTTTAATGATGCACTGCCGTTAACCGGTGTTGTATTGGCCAAGACCGATGGCGATGCCAGAGGCGGGGCAGCGCTAAGCGTACGCGCCATTACCGGCAAGCCGATTAAGTTTATGGGTGTGGGTGAGAAAACCGATGCCTTAGAAGCCTTTTACCCTGACCGCCTAGCGTCTCGAATATTAGGTATGGGCGATGTCCTCACGCTGATTGAGGAAGCAGAACGCAAGGTAGATAAAGACAAAGCCCAGCGTTTCGCGAAAAAAATGCAGCAGGGCCAGAAGTTCGATCTAGAAGACTTTCGTGATCAATTAGATCAAATGGCGAATATGGGTGGCATCAGCAGCATGCTGGACAAAATGCCTGGTATGTCGCAACTGCCGGCTGCCGCGCAATCCCAAATTAACGATAATCAGTTTAAGCGCATGGGCGTCATCATTGACTCTATGACGCCAAAAGAAAAACGCTTTCCAGATGTCATCAACGGTTCGCGTAAACAGCGTATCGCCGCGGGTAGTGGCACGCAGATCGCTGATGTAAACAGATTGCTCAAACAGCACAAGCAAATGCAGAAGATGATGAAAAAAGTCTCACGCAAAGGTGGCATGCAAAAAATGATGCGCGGCATGCAAGGTATGCCCGGAATGCAGATGCCCGGTGGCATGCCGCCAGGTATGCGTCGCCGCTAAACTTTATGACAACACGACGGGTGCAATAGCGCCCATAAAAATTAACAAGAAAGAAACAAGACCCTTGCAAGGGGCGGCGGATGCTATAGAATATCGCGCCTTTCGCAAGCGACCTTTTTCACACAAGAGATAACTATGGTAACGATACGATTAGCCCGTCACGGCGCTAAGAAAAGCCCTTTCTACCACGTAACGGTAGCAGATAGATCTTCATCTAGAGATGGACGTTTCGTCGAACGCGTTGGTTTTTATAACCCACTCGCAAAAGGCCAAGCAGAAGTTTTGCGCATTGATTTAGATCGCGTAGATTACTGGATCGGCGTAGGTGCTAAGCCTAGTGACCGTGTAGCTCAGTTGATTGGTCAAGCGCGCAAGCAGACGCCAGCAGAAGCTGTAGCGGCTGCAGAGTAGTGTTTGGAGGCACCTGTGCCTCCACTAAAAGCCATAACCTGGTAGCCAACACATGAGTTTAGACATTATTGTGGTGGGTAGGTTAGGGCGCTCTTTCGGTGTTAAGGGCTGGCAAATACTCCAGTCCTTCACCGACCCTCCAGAAAATATTCTTCAATATGCCCCTTGGTATCTGCAAAGGTCACCTGACGGCCCATGGCAAGCGTTAGCTAAGCCAGCATGCCAACCCCATAAGAATGGTCACATCGTTCGCCTCGAGCATATTCAAAACCCCGAAGACGCCCACGCTTACAGTGGCAGCTTTATAGGCGTGCCTCGTGACGCACTCAGCGCATCTGAAAACACAGATGACTCCGCTGACGCTGAATATTTTTGGCACGATTTGGTGGGCTGCGAGGTCTATAACTTAGATGGCGTGTGTTTGGGTAGGGTAGATCACCTCATTGAAACTGGCGCCCACGATGTGCTCATTGTCAAAAGCGAAGAAGGCAACCACCTCATTCCGTTCCATGAGCCTTATTTACAAAATGTCGATCTAACTGCCAAACGCATCAGCGTTGAGTGGCATTTGGATTGGTCCTAAGGCGAACCCCATGTGGCTTGGCGTCATTACACTCTTTCCTGAAATGTTCGACGCTGTGTCGAGTAATGGCGTTTTTGGCCGTGCGGTCGATAACGGCATCATTTCCTTAAATCGTTACAACCCACGAGATTTTTCCACTGATAAGCATCGTACTGTCGATGATCGACCTTATGGTGGTGGCCCGGGCATGGTGATGATGGTAGAGCCGTTGCTCAAAGCGTTAGAGGCAGCAAAAAAAGATGCCCCTGAAAACGCTTTGGTGGTGCTTATGAGTCCTCAAGGCGAGGTTTTTAGTCAGGCTAAAGGCATTGATTGCGGGCAGTTAGAGGGACTCATTTTGATCTGTGGTCGCTATGAAGGTATTGATGAACGGTTCATTCGCGGGCATGTTGATGAAGAGTGGTCAATTGGCGATTATGTGCTCAGCGGGGGTGAATTAGCGGCAATGGTGGCCACAGATGCTATCGCTAGGCACTTACCGGGCACTTTAGGCAATCAAATGTCAGTTATTGATGAATCACACCTTGATGGAACGCTCGATTACCCTCACTATACGCGCCCCGAGAAGTTGGGTTTGGATGTGGTGCCCGCAGAACTCCTAAGTGGAAACCACAAACAAATGTCTCGGTATAGACGCCGTGAGGCGCTTAAACGAACTTTGGATCGAAGGCCAGACTTGCTTACCGGGCGAGTGTTCAGTCAAGAAGATCGAAAGTTACTGGAAGAATGTTTTGCTGGCTGCAATGCGGCCAAAGCAGTGGAGTAGATAAAGTGCGCAGAAATAAGATAATCGAAGAAATCGAAAACAGTCAGATGAATGAGATTCCTGAATTTAGCCCAGGTGACACAGTCAGTGTTCAGGTGCTGGTTAAAGAGGGTACTCGTGAGCGCTTGCAAGCCTATGAAGGCGTTGTAATCGGTATTAAAAAGCGCGGACTAAACTCTGCATTTGTCGTACGTAAGATCTCTCACGGCGTGGGTGTGGAAAGAACTTTCCAAACACACAGCCCGTTGATCAAAGGCATTGAAGTGAAGCGCCGTGGTGATGTTCGCCAAGCGAAACTCTACTACTTGCGAGAGCTGTCTGGTCGTTCTGCACGTATTAAAGAAAAAGTTAAGGCTAAGTAAAGGCCTTACTGCGAAGCCCCAGTGGTTGCTGGCTTACTAGCTAGGAACTCATTTGGGGTTTTTGCCTGCCTGCCTCCGCCTCCCATGGTAAGAAACGGCGTAAGAAAAGGCGTAAGAAACGGCGTAAGAACAGGTAGAAGAATAGCTGTAAGAATAGTTAGAAAATAGGGTGAAAAACCTAGTGGAAAAGATGCTGGCAAGGCTGAATAACGCAAAGCCAGACCTTCATGACACTGAGCGCCTCCTGCGCACTGTGCCCGCGACCACCCATTAGTTCTCCATACTTTTCCATTTTTCCAGTTTCCCCATTTTCCCAGTTCCCCAATCCCTCATAGCGTAATTTCGGTTTTTTTTGCTGCTGGTTTGGCTAGGCTAAATTGTCTCTGCTAAATGACCTCTGCTGGCGTTTCCTTTGATGTACCGTTAACGCAAATTCCGCTACCCTTTGGCTCGTTTAAAGGCGCTTGCGCCCAGTTTGAACTATTCTATAGTCCACTGCCTTTATAAGGATTGCTCTTGTCAAAACAGGGGTCGGAAAAAAACCAAACGGATATCAGCGGGTATTTAGACACGCTGTGGCTAGAGCGTGGCTTAAGTGAAAATACGCTTATGGCTTACCGCCGGGATTTGCAGATGACAGCCCAGTGGTTAGAAAAACGCAGTCAGGGCCAAATGGCATTGTTACAAGCAGATAACGATGCGCTTATTGAGTTTATGGTGCAGCGCAAAAGTGCCGGTGTCAGCGACAAAAGCTCGGCACGCTGGTTGAGTACACTGCGCGGTTTTTACCGCTATATGATTTTCAATCAGCGCCTTGTAGATGACCCAACGCAAAAGTTAGAACACCCCAAACTGGGCCGATCACTGCCCAGCTCTTTGTCTCCGGCCCAAGTGGAGGCGCTGTTAGCCGCTCCGGACGTGACCAATGCTCTTGGTTTGCGAGATCGGACAATGCTAGAGGTGTTATATGCCAGTGGTTTGCGTATTACTGAGCTCGTGACCCTGGAACTGGCTAACGTGAATCAGCGCCAAGGTGTCGTCAGAGTGATAGGTAAGGGCAATAAGGAGCGTCTGGTGCCTACTGGTGAAAATGCCCTAGATTGGCTCAGTCGATATTTGCGCGATGCACGTTTAAGCCTGCTGCCAGCAGGGGGCAGTGTGCTGTTTCCAAGTCGATTAGGGCGGGTGATGACACGGCAAACGTTTTGGCATGCCATTAAAAAGTATGCCCTGCAGGCAGGTATCCAGAAAAACATCTCGCCTCATACATTACGCCATGCATTTGCCACACATCTTGTGGATAATGGCGCAGACTTGCGGGCAGTGCAGATGATGTTAGGTCATAGTGACCTCTCCACCACGCAAATTTATACCCATGTTGCGCAGCAAAGACTCAAAGAGTTGGTGCAAGAACATCACCCACGAGGGTGATCTTGAGGCAGATGAATGACATTTGACCTCAGTCATATCAATTGGCCCACGCTAGGGCCGTGCTGTTTTAGCTCAATTTATAGAGGAGTGAAGTTGCCATGTTTTTAAGAACACTCAATAGACCAACTGGGCGCAAAATTCCTGTGCGGGCGTTGTCAGCATTGTTTTTTGGTGCGCTGCTGGTGCAGTCTAGTTTTGTTGCAGCCGAACAATCAGATCCCGCATTTGATCTGCCCAAGGGCAGCGAAGTAGCGGTTGCCCGTTTACTAGAACTACGCCCTGACATACCCATCATCGCGGTTTATCCCATTAGTGTAGAGGGTATGTTTGGTATTGACCTGCCCGGTGGCACAACGCTGTTTGCTACCCAAGACCTGTCTCTTATACACATCTGACGCTGCCGA
>OJDI01000894.1_pt1 | contig 10190 bp, 8 predicted proteins | sample 1592601 | NCBI WGS metagenome assembly OJDI01 (sample SAMN05416845, study PRJEB24817) | seawater metagenome | isolation source: Sea water | place: Canada:Atlantic | collected 2013-07 | reverse complement strand
GGTTAACGGCATCCCTTTAGCAAAACGATAAGCATCTTCAATACCCAGCGTATTACCAAAAAGACTGGCATCAAAACTTTCAGCAGTGTGGACGTGCAGTTCACCCCAATATAGATTCATATTGGGGTTCGGCGCTGCCTGATAAACCGCAGCCCGAGGAGCGGGTAACGCGATCTTACTGTCATCTTGCAGTGCCAGATCAAGCGCTGCTGCTTCCGGCCCGAATCTCTCAGCACCGTCCTGCAAGGGAATGACAATCTTAACGGTGAACACACCGACCAGCACAAGCAAGATAACTAGAAAACCTAAAACAACTTTTTTAAACATAAGTAACCCCGTGCTTTTGCTCAAACGTTTTCCAGCCCGTCGACATGCCCATAGCTTAAGCTTTGAACCTAATCGTAACTATAGTAGGGGGTAGAGATGAAGAGAAATCATATTCGGCCAACTTTGGCACGCCCCCTCTTTCCTCTTTTTGCGGCTCTCATCCATGAGTTTGCAAAGGCAATAAGGTGCTTTAGCTGCCAGAGAACGAGGGCGGGTACCTGCACCAACAACGGGTTGAGAAACAGCAGTGGACAGATAGAAATGCGATACGCGTTATGCCTACACCTCAGAAAGGGATTCATGACGGCATAAGTCGAGATGGCGGCGGCCGGACTGAATTGGCCACCGCACTTCTTGCGTTACTTTTGCGTTACTTTTTGCGTTAGTTAGTCTTCAAAGCCTAGGAAGGAAGTTGCTTCTGCAACACTTCTGCGCTCTGAAACAACTGCGTTGGCAGGGAAACTGTCATCTGGCCAGCCCAGCGCAACAGCCTTCATGATCACCTGATCTTCAGCAATATTCGCATGCTCGCGTACTACTGGCGACTGCATAATCCCCTGGCTGTTAATGACCGCGCCTAAGCCACGAGACCAAGCCGCGTTAACCAGTGCAGTTGTTACCGCACCACAGTCAAATGCCGTGTCATCGCTGTCTGCCAGCACACGGTCATAAGTAATAATTACGCAAACCGGCGCATCAAACTGACGAAAACCGCGCAGCACCCAGTCCATGCGCTTCTCTTTATCTTCTCGCTCGATACCCATGGCCGCAAACAATTGCTTAGCAACCCCAACCTGACGGTCGCGATGTTGCCCAGCAAAGGCCTCACCAATGCGAAACTCACGGGAATGCGGCACACCTGCAATGTTACGCTCGGTGTTACCGGCGCGAATGAGGTCTAAGGGTTCGCCGGAGATGACAGTAAAATTCCACGGCTGCGTGTTCATCGACGACGGGGAACGCATAGCCAGCGTTAAAATTTCTTCAATCAGTGCTTTCGGCACAGGGTCTGGTTTATAGCCTCTAACGCTACGGCGTCCGAGGAGGACATCATCAAACTGCATTTCGTAATTCCCTAAGTGGATGAATCAATAGTTTACAGGAATATGCCGAATGCAAAAATATGGATTAATTTTTAAAACTCTGCGTGTGCGGATATTTAGAGACCTGAATCTTCGAGACACCGTTCGAATATTTTTATTATTCAATTATTGATCGCACAACCACCCCGCCCTTGCTCAGGAATCATCTAACTGGGCGCAACTGTGGTGTCTTGCGGCTCACGAATTGGCATCACTAACTTTTGCAACAAAGTGGGTTCTGTCGGGCCCGTACCGCACTCTTGGGTATCGCCGTCTATAAACGTACCAAACAGCCGGTCCCAAACTAATGTTGCGCACCCATAGTTGGTATTGCTCTGCTCAAGCACCATGGAGTGGTGGCCAATGTGATGTCTATTGGTGGTAAAAAACAAATCAATCCATTTGCTGCTCATAGTTAGATTTGAATGCGCAATGGACGCTTGAGTGACCACGAGAATCGATGCGCCAAGGGCCGCTTCCCCAACACCAAAAAGCATCCCTATAAGCGCCGAGGGCAAGGCTAGAAAAAACAGCTCTAACGGATGGTTGAGGCCAAAATTCAGCGCATTTAATTGCTTAAAAGAATGGTGGGCACCATGACCGGAGAGTCGCCAAACAAAATGCCATTTGTGCTCGGCGCGGTGAATCCAGTACCAAATGAACTCACTGGCAAGAAAAACCATAAATGCTTGAACTAACAACGGCCAACTATGAGGCCAAAAATTTAAACCTAAGGCAGTACTTACTTGGCTAAGGGGGGCCAGCAACTGATTGTCATACAGCACCCCAACCATAGTTGTGGCGACAAAAAGCACCACGACAAGAACTAGCGCACCAAGCTTATTTACCGCCGGACTTACCCAATCCGGCCGCGCTGGACGCATATATTCTAGGGTGCCAAGCACAACATGAAGACCAACAATCGCCCCCAGAAATACAAACGGCGAATCTAGGAAGAGCCACGCGCTTAAAACAGATATCAAGATTACGGGGTGCAGGGCATACTGAATGAACTTATCTAACATAGCTAAACCACTCTCCAAGTAAGTGCAAAATCAGTTTATGCCTTGCTGGAAAATAATGCGAGACACCCCACATGCACCGTATTTTCGGCTTTTTCTTACTTTTGCTCTGCCCATTTATCAGCAGCGCCAACCAAGATGATTTACACACCGCGGAGTCGTTTTTAGACGCTTTTTATACTTTCGAGCAAAGTAAATTGGCCCGCTTTTTAGCGCCCAACGCCGACGCAGATCGAGTACTTTACTACCAAGCATGGGCGCAAGCCGCTAACTACAAGGTTAAGCAACGCACCCCTTGCGCTCTCAACGTAAGCAAGGCGATTGTTTGTGCCGTTACGGTTACCGATGATTTTGGCCAAACAATGGGCTATGTAGCCACCGACACGTTCACAATGACCATCCAAGAAAACAAAGTTTCTGCAATCAGCTTTGAGGGCGATGATCCGCCAATATTCCAACAGCTTTTTGCCTGGATCGCGGAAAATCGACCTGAGATTCTCGAAGGCCCGTGCAAGGATTTATTTGCGGGCGGCAATACGCCGGGGACTTGTGCACGCGCCGTGGTCGCCGCTGCTAAAGAATTTGTGGCCCTCTCAGATACATAACGCCACACAATTAGTCGGCCCAGAAATTTTTCATCGTCGAGTTTCCGCAGCGTTACATTTAAGTTGGGGTTGATCGATGCCTCTGAGATGGCATCCTATGAGCACTGACCTCAGAGATCAAAGCATCCACAATTGTGAGGGACAACGTTGATTTTATGTGAACGAAAACAACGACCAAGAGAACTTAATTTTCACCACCTAGGCCTTAACCTTTTTGGGCCTTGGAGGTGCAGGAAAACTACCTCCCCCCTCCCCTTTGTGATTCTCCCTCCAAGGCGCCCTCCTTTCTCCGAGCGACAATACCTCAGCGGTTACAGTCGAAGGTCGCGTTAGTGATCAGCGCTGAGAATGCCGCACTTTTTCCGGCCCACGTCAGCGCTAAAAACCTTCGTATTGTGACGGAATGGAATAAGCATTGGCACAATTACAATTTAGGACTGCATAGCCATGAAGATGACGTGGCTAACATATGATGTCCTGTAGAAGAACTTGTAGGCGTCCCCGCAAAAACCAAACAACGGAAAATCTAGACCATTCAAACCACTTTAATAAGAGTCTGCTTTAGACTACCGCCTAATCGGAATCAATATCAGAGGACTGACTGGATATAACGCGTGGCCCCATGATGAACGCACTGGGCGTTCCGGTCGTGTCGCATCTATCGAGTCACCTATAAAAGATCGCCGCCCAGAACTGCTGGGGTCTCACAGTATGTGGTGAGTATGTATCGTTGATGATCTTTTACCCGCTGCGTGAGCACATTCGCGATGCTTGGCAGTTCCGAATTGGCCGCAAAGAATTTCAACATGCCCTTATTTTGCTTGGTCACCGGCATAATCTCTGGTGGCGTCGCCATAACGCTCATACCCATCGTCGCCCAATAAATGTCGGCTGCCGACAGTGAATCGCCTACAAGGTATTTTGAACCGCGTTCGGCTTGCTGCTCAAGGCGGGTGTCGATCAACGTGATTACCTCAGCAATTTTGGCTGGCGCTGCGGCGCTGGCTTCATCGCTGTATCCGTATTTTCGGTTCAAAGGGCCATCACGCAAGATTCGCATATTCCAGAGCAAACCGTCTTCTGCCAAAACCACGGCGCATAAACCAAACATCTCCACTCGAAGTGCGTAATTTTCAGGAATCAGCGCTGGACTGTTCAAACCGCCAATGTTTTCGGCGAGCGCCAGTTGTTCAGTCCAAACATTTCTTGGCCGCTCATCATTGTGAAACATAGTTGGCAAGCCAGTCTGCTTTGTAAGCTCATACAAACGCGCCTGGCGGTCCTCGCCGGTTTCTTTGTCGACCCCCATCATTGGGTGGAGTGCCCTGATGATTGGAATGTCTTTTACGAAACAGATATTTTTGAGTGCTTCTGCATATAACGCTTGGACGCCGGGGATGAAGGTTATGCGTGTTCCCTCGGTCATCTGCGCAGCTTCGTCAAGAGAGATAAAATGTGGGCTGTTTGGCGTGTTTTCGTTTGTCATTGTTTTGACTCCGTTTTGTCTCTGTTAGATAGCTAATGGGTTTCTGTTGGATTCAGATTCATTGTCGTTATTGACGCCCTTACCTACGCCACTCTACTTGGAAGGAGGCGCACTCACAGCTTAGTGTCACCACACGCTGGGTCTACCCAGCGCACGTTAAGACAAACAGGGTTGAACTTATCATCTTCCCTGTTTTAGCTTTAATTCCTGTCTACCATATCCTTCTGCAGCCGCGGCCAGGTCAGTAGGAAGAACAGTGAACTTGCAATATATAAGAGCGCCATGATGACCATCGCGGACTGTAAGCTCTGGGCGTAGACCTCACCGCAGACACTCTGCAGATTTCCGCTTAACTCTTCGATCACGCGCGGATGGCACTGGTTTCGAGTCAGTTCTTCTGCTGCAACGCCGAGTTCAGCCACGCCGTTGACAAAGAAAATATCCGAGATTGCACCAATAAAGAGAGGACCAAATCCATAGCCGATGAGGTTGACCACAAACAGTAGTACCGCCGTCGCCGTGGCACGAACACGCATGCTCACAACGCCCTGGCCGATGGTGTATTGGGCTGCAAGATACCCGTACTTCACGAATCCAGCGATGATCAAGCCGATGGCGGCATAGAGTAGATTCTGTGTGGTGAAGGCAAACACATAAAATGGGACCGACAACGCCAAACCCGCAGCGGGCAACCAAGCGATGGCACCGGGGTGTTTTTTGTAAAGTTTGGTTGCAAGCCAGCCGGTGACAAACGTGCCTATGGCAGAGGACAGCGACACGGGCGCGTTGATCCAAATGGCTGCTTCACCCGCAGTGATTTCGTGCGCCCGAACAAGAAAGATGGACTGGAACGAGGAGATTCCGTAGCCACAGAAAGCAGCGACTGTGGCGCCACCCGTCATTAGCCAGAAGGCGGGCTTCGTGGTCAGTTCGCTGATCGCCTCGCGAAACGTAACTTGTTCTTTGGACTGGGTGCCAGTTGGATCTGTGTAACCGCGCGGTGGCTCTTTCACCGTTAGTTTGAAAACCACCGCAAGCAACAAGCCCGGCAAGCCGACGACAAAAAATGCCGTTCGCCAGTCGAATGCATCGGTCACCCAACCCCCAATTAGGTTGGCGAACATGGTGCCAAGTGTTACGCCCATAGCGTAGACGCCCAGCGCCTGCGATCGGTCACGCGGCGCATAATAATCTGCGATCAAAGAGTTGGCCGGCGGTGTACAGCCTGCCTCACCAATACCTACGCCAACGCGACACATCAACAAAATCCAGAACGCGCCAATGGTGACCGAGCCAACAGTAACTTCGGTTGCCAGTCCACACAGCGCGGTCATAAGAGACCATAGCGCAACGCAGACAGACATAATCCACACACGGTGCGCTTTATCGGCATACCGGGCCAGAGGAATGCCCACAATTGTGTAGAGCAGGGCAAAACCGAAGCCAGTAAGCAAGCCGAATTGGGTATCGGAAATACCTAACTCCGGCACAAGATCAGGACCAACCACGGCGAGTAGGCCACGGTCGACAAAGTTCATAATGTAGATCAGCGTTAGGGCTGAAAGCACATAGGTTCGGTAACGTTGCGTACCGTACCCAGTGATTTGATTGAGTGTTTCACCTTCTTTAGGAGGGGTAACTGCTGTCATAAATGGCTCTCTTCAAAAGGTATCGGCTGTTAGCGATGACGCTGACTAAAACAGTTTCAGTTAGCGTTGTCTGGCATACGAGAGGCAAGAATATACAAGCATCTCTCACCGCCAGCAACGTTCTAATAAATGGAGATAAAATGGGGCTGAGTAAACGTCACCACTCGCTTTTACACAGCGATCGACCTTGTCTCAAAGTTTAAGTAGTTGGGTCCCCCGAAAAAAAGTAACCCCTCAACTAATTGACACATTCGTTGCTTCGCGCGAGCAAAGGTGGTTCTGAGCGGCTGCGTGAACCGCACCAAGCAGTTTCAAACAGCTCGAATATTTCAACTTGCTAGCTTTATCACGACTCAGACCCATTTCATTCGTCTTCTTGCTGTTCCAGAACTTGCGCCTCGTTGAGGGCATGGAGACTTTTCACCTCTGAGCTGCTGGGCAAACGGGAAGTAGCCTAAGCTGGTTTCAAGCCGCCTCCGCTACTTTATGGTCTCTATAGTAATATAGTATACTTAATAAAGAATTACTTGCTGATGACAAACACTGGGTTACTTGACATGCGAAACGACGCCGAACTGCTTGATCACATACTTGATCATATTGATAACAACACAACCGACCTTGGTGATGAAGAGTGGTACGAGCCTGTTGAGAATTACGCTTCACAAGCACGCTTCGATGCCGAGCGGCGGCTTATGCGACGATTACCAATTCCGTTCTGCCCTGTTGCAGCGCTGCCGGAGCTAGGCTCCTACGTCGCGCGTAATTCCGCTGGCGTACCCATTGTTGTTGTTCGCGACCTGCAAGGCACCATCCGCGCCTTTCGTAATGCGTGCCGTCATCGTGGCATGCAATTGGCAGATGGCAGCGGTTGTACGAAAATCTTTCGTTGCAATTACCACGGTTGGGCGTATCGACTTGATGGCCGGCTAGAGTATGTGCCACATGAACATGGTTTCCCTGACCTTGACAAAGACAGTAACGGTTTGGTGCCGGTGCACTCGGTTGATGTCCAAGGCGGCTTGGTCTTTGTCACGCAGGATGAACCTGTAGGTCCTGGCGCGTTGGAATCCCTGCCAAAACTTTTGACCGATGATCAGATTATTTTTGAGTCGAACGAAAAGGTCGAAGAAATCAATTGGAAATTAACGGCAGAAGGGACGCTGGAGGGTTATCACATCAAGCCCACACATCCAGAGTCTTTCTTTCCATATGGCTATGACAACCTAAACGTTGTTGAAATGCAGGGGCCGAATTCCCGTGTTTGCTATCCCTTTAGACGCATTGAAAAATTACGTGACGCAACTCGAGAGGATTTGTCACTTGATCGTATGGTTACCTTAGTCAACCGTATATTCCCATTTACCTCGGTTACCCGTCTTGCCCAACACTACGGTGTGAGCTTTGCCGAACCTGAGTCGCCAACACGTACTCGATATTTTAATTATCGGCTAACGCTCCCCACGGTTGATGGCGGTGAACCTTCAGATGAAGCCCTAGCTCGGGCCAAGAAGGATGTTGCGTTTCTATCTGATACCGGCGATCTAGAAGATGCAAAAGTCGTTAGCGATATTCAGGCGGCTATTGGTTCTGGTGCAAATACCCATTATCGATTCGGGCGGTTTGAATCAGCGATCGGTCATTTGCATAAAAATTTAGCACTGTATTTAGCGCGACTGGAAAAACTTGAAGGTAACGTTATTGAAGAAGGTAATAGAACTGACTCAGAGAGGATCGAACCTATTACTTTATGCTAGGGTCATAAACGCATAGCGCGCGATACATATCGTAACCTGCAATACTTTTTCGTTGTTGCGTTAGCGCGTTCAAACTATGTTTTGGTATCCTCCGGTACTGGTTTTCTTCTTGCCGGTAGAATTCTTTCCCGGCACAAGCGATCGCGAGAACTAGCGACAACTTTTTTGTGCTCTAGTCTGCAATTACAGATCTACGCCATTTCAACTTCTTCATCTGAATAGAAATAGAAACAGAAACGCAATTAGCCGATCTCTATGAGGCTTCCAGCGCGAGCGCCTGCCCCAGAGGCCACTTGGTCAGATAATGCAGGAACTCTGCTCTCGCACTGAAGACTCAAGCGCCGGTTAAACGCCTTAATTACTACATTGATCATTTACGTTAAGCTGACCAAAACCAAGCAGCCGCGCATGCGATAAACGGAGAGAGTCATGCAAAACAGAGTACTGATAGTTGGCGCCAGTGGGTTAGTGGGTACAGCTGCAGCCATTAGCTTTGCACGCGAGGGTTGGCAGGTAATCGCAGCATCGCGACGCCGACCAGAGCTACTGAATCATGCAAACATTGATTTTGCGGCTATGGATTTACAGGACAAGGACGCTTGCGCCGCAGCCTGTGCGAAGCTTCGAGGTATTACCCATATAGTTTATACGGCGGTTTACGAACTTCCGGGACTCGTCGATGGGTGGTCAGACCCCGTGCAGATCAACACCAACGGACAGATGCTAGAGAACCTGCTTGATGCAATAACGGAATCCAACCGCTTGCAACACGTCACGCTACTTCAAGGCACCAAGGCGTATGGTGCGATGGTGAGGCCAATGCGAATTCCGGCGCGCGAGAGTCAGCCTCGGGTTGAACACCCCAATTTTTACTGGCTGCAAGAAGATTTTTTACGCACTCACGCCAAGCACCATGATTATGACTTCACCATATTACGGCCCCAAATGATTGTAGGTCCCAACCATGGTGTTGTGATGAACCTGCCGCCAGTGGTTGGTGTCTATGCTGCATTGCGCAAAGCAGAAGGATTGCCGTTAGCTTTTCCAGGAGGCATAGATCGAGCTCTGGAGGCGGTAGATGTGCGTTTGGTAGGGGATTCGTGCCTATGGGCGGCAACCCATCAATGCGCTCAGGGTGAAACCTATAACCTAACCAATGGCGAGGTTTTTAGCTGGCGCGACATGTGGCCGGCCATCGCACAAACGTTAGAAGTACAACTGGGCGAGGATGAGTCGTTATCGGTCGCGGACTACGTGACGGAGCGAGAACCGCTTTGGCAAAATGTCGTTGCGAGGCATAACCTAGCCCCCAATACGCTTAAGCAGATCGTCGGTGAGTCTCACCACTACGCAGATTTGTGTTTTGCTCATGGTGTGAGCGAACCAACGCCTCCGATTTTCGTGAGTACCGTCAAAATCCATCAAGCAGGATTCACTCATACCTACAATAGCGAGAAGAGTTTTTGCTATTGGCTTAACGATCTTCGCACACGCCGTATTATCCCCTAGCCAGACGTCTTTTTTCCGCAACTACAACTTGCGTTTCTCCATTTTCGAGGACGCGAATGGTTTGACCGCTAACAGCGTGGATTGCTCTACCTAGTAAGAAAAGCCAAGCAATCAAAGGCTAATCACGGAAAATATAGAACCCGTTAGTTTGCCCATGGATTTTTGTCAGACCATCTTTCAGCCAAAGATTGTGAGCAAGCACACGCGGCCGCCACCTAGGGTTTTAGAGCGCTATGCCATTGAGATCAACTGCTGCATCACGCTTGTCTCGTCGTCGGCTCGAAACATACCGGTGATAGGTGCGCCACCCATTATCGGTTTTAACAACTTTGTCATAGTAGCTGCCAGTTGACGTTAATCCCCTACCAATTAATGCGACGATACGAAAACGCAGCTCAACAGCATGTTCATCCGATTCGGCATAAATATTAGTCATCATGTGAGTGCGAGGGTGTGCGGCCTCAGATTCCATAAAGGCCTTGATGTCGACGAGCCCATTACAGACTCGAGAACCGACGCCTGTTAGATCAAATACAGCGTCCTGTGTGAATACGGTATCGAGTTTCGCCCAATCTCGATCATCGATCGCGTCTCCATATCGACCAGGAAGTTCGTGAATCTCAACACGATCAGCAGTTGTCAGAAAATACGCCATAAAAATCATGTCCAGCATGTTTTAACGAAATCAGAATGCATTGATCCTAAAAATGACGAACGAAATTTGACCTCGCTCACCAATTTAAAAAAACAATT
>OJDI01000883.1_pt1 | contig 10267 bp, 6 predicted proteins | sample 1592601 | NCBI WGS metagenome assembly OJDI01 (sample SAMN05416845, study PRJEB24817) | seawater metagenome | isolation source: Sea water | place: Canada:Atlantic | collected 2013-07 | reverse complement strand
TAAGAAACGTGCAATCCAAGCCGAAAAGCGTCGTCAGCACAACGCTAGCCGTCGTTCAATGACTCGTACAAGCATCAAAAAAGTAGTTGCTGCTATCGCTAATGGCGATAAAGAAGGTGCACAAGCTGCATTATCTGCTGCTACTCCAGTACTTGACAGAATGGCTACTAAAGGCTTGATTCACAAAAATAAAGCTGCTCGTCACAAGAGTCGCCTAGCTGCGCAAATTAAAGCACTAGGTTAATCTATACGATTAGCAATTAAAAAGCGCCCTTGGGCGCTTTTTTTATGTCTGCATTTTTTGTCTACCTGCTTTTTACATCTATATGCACTCGCTCCCTATCCCACTAACTCATTTTTCTTATTGTACTTGCTGGTGCAATGCGCATTACCCAGTGCAATATCGCCCAAGGCCAGCTAGGCACGAAAGCATTTGCCTTTTCTTTTTCTATTGCCTTAACCATTGCCCGACAACCCACATCGGTATCAACGATAAAGGGGACTTTCTCTACTTTTTCATTGATTTCACTGCGAATAAAGCCTGGATGAATACAGGTGACTTTAATCGGCGTGTTCATCACATCCATGCGTATTCCTTCAGACAGTGATGTAAGGCCGGCTTTGGTGGCTGCATACACGGTCATGGCACGCCTAAAGCCTCTCACCGCGCTGATTGAAGAGATCGTCACTAGGTGTCCACTGTTCTGCGCTCTGAATATCGCCATCGCCGCCTCGCATTGTGCTAACGCTGACACAAAGTTGGTGGTAGCAGTTTGTTTATTCGCGTGAAAATAGCCCGTTCCTACAGATGCTCCCTTCCCCATACCGGCATTAACAATAACTCTGTCAAGGCGTCCTAAATCTTGTTTAAACGCATCAAAAACCTCAAAGACAGCGTCGTGATCATTAACGTCTAAAGAACGAATAAACACATTGATATCTGGGTTAAGTTCGAGTAATTCTGCTTTTAGCGTTTCAAGGTTTTCATAGCGCCTAGCGCACAACGCTAAGTTTCGACCTTGTTTGGCAAACTCAATGGCCATCCCTTTACCAAGCCCAGAGCTTGCCCCGGTGATCAGAATATTTTCTCTTATAGTCATTATTTTTTTCCTGATGCTTTTATGGCCTTATTGCAGCGCCACAGTAAGTAATGAATAAATACCCAAAAACGCTTAAACGCTGGGTTGTTAGTTTGTCCGTGATGGTAACGATAATAAATTTGCTGAGCGATCCCCGCTAAACGGAAAAGCCCATACACCTCGTAAAACGTGAAGTCTTCTACGTCAATATCCATCTTCTCGCAGTAGTAGGCGACAACTTGCTTGCGGGTAAACATCCCTTCTAAGTGTGTGGGCTGACGACGAGTAGATTGGGCTAAAAAGTCATCATCGGCATCAACCCAATAGGCTAGCGAATTTCCCAAATCCATAAGCGGATCGCCTAGGGTTGCTAATTCCCAATCAAGCACCCCAATAATGTCAGTGTAGTTATTTGGGTTAAGTACAACATTGTCGAAGCGGAAGTCATTGTGGGTAATACATATACGCTCCTTGTCAGGCATGTGCCTTTCAAGCCAGTGCATTACCTTTTTACCTGAGGGTACATTCCACGTTTTCGCTTTGCTGTAGCGCTCACTCCAGCCGCTAATTTGTCGCTCAATATAGCCCTTTCCTTTACCTAAGTGAGATAAACCGGCTTTCTCATGGTCTACCTTATGAAGCTCTATTAAGCTATCGAGCACATTGGTGCACAGCTGAGCCGTTTGTGCTTTTGTTGTGTTCAAATCTCGAGGTAGATTTTTGCGAGGTATAATGCCAGTGAACTTTTCCATCAGGTAAAAATCGGCACCAATAACCGATTCATCTTCACAATAGGCGTACATGGTTGGCACATAACGATACACCGGTTTCAGCGCTCGCTGAAGTTTATACTCTCGCTCCATATCGTGAGCACCTTTTGCTTTTGTGCCCGCCGGGCCTCTTCGCAAAATCATCGATGTATTGGGGTAATCTAAGCAGTAAGTCCAGTTAGACGCTCCACCTGCATACTGCGTTATTGCAGGCTTGGTTTCACAGCCATTACAACGGGCTTTTATGGTGTCATCGAGATTATCTTTGAGCCAACGATTTACCGTCTCTGCGCTTAGCTCTTCACCACTTCGCACTTGTTGTGCTTTATCTACAACGCCTTGGTTCATTCTTTCTCCGCTTTACACAGGTTAATGCTTTGCCGTTTTCGAGCTTTTGCATAAAGGACGTTAGCTGTCTCGCTTGTCCATCACTTGCTTCATGGTCTTTGTTTGCGACAGCATCATTTTTAAATAACGTTTTGATGACAACAGCTTTTTCAACAAAAAGGCGCGCTTACCTTCTTTGTGGGTCAAAATAAGAAACTGCTTAGCGTTTACTTGCTGGTAAATACTTTGCGCTACATCCTCTTTGCTCATGTCGGCTTTGGCGAAAAGTTTATTAAGCATTTTATGTGATGCAGGGTTGGCACTTCGCATCGACTCATCAAGATGAGTCTTGAAAAAACTGGGGCAAACCACACTCACCCCAATGTTATCTGGCGCAAGTTCCAACTTCATTGTTTCAGAGAAGGCCACCACCGCCGCTTTCATGGCGTTGTAACTGCCCATATAAGGGATTGGCGTTATTCCGGCCTGCGAGGCAATATTAACGAAGTAACCGTGCCCCTGCGTTTGCATCAGGGGCAACAGCGCCCTACTCACTCGCACCATGCCTAACATATTAATATCGAATACCCATTGCCATTGCTCTGGCGTTTCATCAAGTAAGCTGCCGCCGGTGGCTACGCCTGCGTTATTAAATACGTAGTCTATACCCTGCCACTTGGCGCTTATTGTGCTGGCAAGTTCATTCACATTCGTTTCAGATGTGATATCGCAGGTAACGTAAAAGGCGTCGGCTCCTATTGAGGTAAGTGCCTCAACGGTCTCATTGCCGCGAGCCTGATTGATGTCGGCAATACAAATTTTTACCCCTTTATGCTTTTCAGCCCACTTAATGGCAAGTGCTTTGCCCAGTCCGGTGGCTCCACCGGTGATGACGATACGCATAATAGTTCTGCTCTTTATTGTTATCTTTATTGAATATTAAGCTCTGAGTTTACCTTTTTTACCGGTGGATTCAAAAGTTCCGGTCTAATCAGCCGCGAACACCTAATACGACCACTGTAAAATAAGTGACAAAAAAGTATGTCAAAAACGTCACATTAGGCTGCTAGTGTTTGCAAAAAAACGAGAGAAGCTATGTTTACTGTAAACGACGTTTTAAACAAACATTACCCTCAGGTTGCGAACAATCCTCTTTTATTCAAATCGCTGTCTTTCGCACTAAGCCACCTTTTACACGAAAAAGACATTCAGGCGTTTGGCGACACGTACCCGCATTACAATGATATTGATTTTGTTGAGCAAGTACTGGCGTATTTTAACGTCAGCTATTCTGCGAGAGACATCGAGAAAGAGCGAATCCCGAGTGAAGGTCGCGTGGTGATAATTGCAAACCATCCCATTGGCTCTCTTGATGCGCTTGCATTAATTAAACTCGTAAGTGAAGTTCGACACGATTTAAAAGTAGTCGCAAATGAAATGCTTATGGCCATTGAACCACTGCACAGCATGTTGCTACCTGTGAACAATATGGAGGGCGGAACCCCAAAGCAGCATTTGTCCGCCATTCACCATCATTTATCACAGGAAGGTGCCGTATTAATCTTTCCCGCTGGAGAAGTCTCCAGACTCAGACCTCAAGGGGTACGTGACACGCGCTGGCATTCAGGTTTTTTGCGCATTGCCCGTCACGCTAAAGCCCCTATTCTTCCCGTGTATATCGATGCTAAAAATAGCCCTCTTTTTTATGGCGTGTCTATGATTTACAAGCCGTTGGCTACTGCGCTACTCGTGAAAGAAATGTTTAAGCAGCGGCGCAAACATTTACCCATCCGTGTTGGGGAACTCATTGCGTTTGAGTCTTATCAACAGCCAACCCTAGCACTAAAAGAAAAAGTGAAGTTGTTTAAACGACATCTTTATCGCATAGGCAATAACAAAAAGGGCGTATTCGAAACCCAAGCTGCTATTGCAATGCCAGAGGACAGAAAAGAGCTCTCACGGGCTGTTCGCGCCTGTGAACATTTGGGGCAAACGGCCGATGGAAAGTCGATTTATCTTTATCAGCATACTCATTGCTCTCCCATTATGCGTGAGATAGGACGTCTGCGAGAAATAGCATTTAGAGCTGTTGGAGAAGGCACTAATAAGCGACGAGACATAGACCAGTACGACTCTCACTACTATCACCTAGTGCTGTGGGATGATCGCGACTTAGAGATTGTGGGTGCCTATCGTTTCGGTGACGCCCAAGCGCTTAGCGAAGAAGGCCACCCAACGGGATTGTACTCCGCTACGCTGTTTGATTACGGCGAAAATAATGAAGCTCTCTTTGAGCACGGCCTGGAGTTAGGTCGAAGTTTTATACAACCTCGATATTGGGGAAAGCGCAGCCTCGACTATCTGTGGTTCGGCATTGGCGTTTTTCTTAGTCGCTATCCAAAGTACCGCTATTTGTTCGGGGCAGTGTCATTAAGCAATGCCTATCCTGATACTGCTAAAGATCTTTTAGTGCAGTTCTACTCAACATACTTTCCGGCTAAGTTCGGCAGTGTTACGTGTAAACAACCTTTTTGCCCCGCAAGAGAGCCTTTGCATGTGTTTACAGGTGACGATTACAAAGCCGAATTCACTATACTTAAGCACCTACTCGCTAATATGGGCGTAAATGTACCCACGCTGTATAAGCAGTATTCAGAAATAGCGAAAGCCGATGGTGTCGCCTTTTTAGGGTTTAACGTTGACCCAGATTTTAACGACTGTATAGATGGTCTTGTGGTGGTTGATGCAATGGCAATTACTGAAAAAAAACGCAAACGATATTTATGCCACGATGAGCTAAAGGCAACGGCTTGAATACAGTTTAATAGAATGAAATATCCGTTAGGTCGTTGGCATTTAATACCATACATTGATATAACAAGGCCTGATGTAATGTTTTGTCACTGTGAAGTGCGTAGCTTAGGGCCTTATATGATAAAAATAATTGTACTTATTCCACTTATTCTTTCTCTGCTGTGGTTCGGCTACCTGCAGGCAAACAAATATTCACTAGAGCAAGGTAAGCAAGGCTTTCTCTATATTCTTGTGCTAAGTGGCGTTATCGCATTATTTTATACCGTGATGATATTCTTAACCCATTAGCGCGCCATTTAAACACCTTTTCGCCATTTAAGCCTTACCTCATTGGGCTCAGCACCGCATGTCAGACAACGGCGAACGGCGCTCTTAGGGCTGCTTACAAGCTAATAACTAGTGCGCCGCGACATTTCTTGGCTTTTGGCTTCCGGCTTTTAGTTTCTAAATTCCCCCTCACTTTATTTATTTTTTATCTATTTCGCACCGCCGATAGTGGCGGTTTACTTCACATCAACGCTGATAATTTCGTTGTTGTGAACTTTGCCACCAGCATGGCGTAGTCATCTATATAAAAATGTTTAATCAACACATTGCTCTTCATCTCGGTCATTCAAGCAGTTCAGCGAAGCGGTTCACTGAAATAGGGCTTGGAACGGCTGATAAAGAAGCTTTAGCTTGCTGTGATGACTGTGAAACATAATCACCCGTTAAGGCTTTCCTATGGGGCGCAATATAAAAGGAACTATTGAATGTCTGATAAAATGAAATGCCCCATCGCCGGTGGTTACGAGGCCATCGAGAGTAAACGTATTGGCGGTGCAATAGGCACTCCTCCTATGAATGCGAATTGGTGGCCCGGTCAGCTACCTATTGAACTTCTGCACAGCCAATCTCCATCAGCAAACCCGCTAGGTGAGGATTTTGATTATCCCGCTGCGTTCGCATCTCTTGATTTAGACGCGGTAAAAAAAGATATTTTGGCACTTCTGACCACATCGCAAGATTTCTGGCCAGCGGATTACGGCAACTATGGCCCTCAGATGATTAGAATGGCGTGGCACTCTGCGGGTTCATACCGCGTATTCGACGGACGTGGAGGGTCGGCGCAGGGGCTACAGCGCTTTGCTCCTCTTTACTCTTGGGAAGACAACGGCAACATCGATAAGTCGATACGCCTATTACAGCCTATTAAGCTGAAGTACGGTGACAACATCTCGTGGGCAGATTTGATTATGCTAACGGGCAATCTTGCGTTAGAGCAGATGGGTTTCAAAACCTTTGGCTTTGGTGGCGGACGCATTGACTGCTGGGAGGCTGATGACGCCACCTATTGGGGCCCAGAAACTGAAATGGCCACTCAAGACAAGCGTTGGACAGGTGAGCCTGGTACCGAAGACTATGACCTAGAGAATCCGCTTGCTGCGTCTCGTCAGTCGCTTATTTATGTTCATCCAGAAGGCCCCTTTGGCAATATGGATCCTATTTCGTCAGCACAAGAAATTCGCATTACCTTTGGAAGAATGGGCATGAATGACGAAGAGACCGTTGCGCTTATTGCAGGCGGTCACGCGTTTGGTAAAAGTCACGGCGGCTCGGATAAATCGCATTTAGGCCCAGAACCAAGCGGAGCACCTATTGAAAACCAAGGCCTAGGCTGGTTAAACAGCAATGGCTCGGGCAATGCCCAGTACACCACCACAAATGGTATCGAGGGAGCATGGACATCAAACCCTACCCGCTGGGACCACGAATACTTAAAAAACTTGTTTAAATTTGAGTGGGAACAGACAGAGAGCCCGGCTGGAGGTAAAGCATGGCGTCCTAAAAATGGGGAAGCTGCTGACCTTATTCCTGACGCGCATGTGGAAGGACTTCGTCATCCACCCATGATGATGACTACCGACATTGCCCTTATCAAAGATCCTGCTTACCTAAAAATATGCGAGAAGTTTGTTGAGCAGCCAGAACTCCTCGACGACGCATTTGCCAAGGCGTGGTATAAATTAATTCATAGAGATATGGGGCCTAAAAACCGATTACTTGGCCCAGATGTGCCAGACGAAAGCCTTATTTGGCAAGATCCTATTCCAAAGTGCGACCATGAACTCATCGGTGAAGTGGACATTATTGCGCTTAAAGCCAGTATTCTTGCAACTGAGCACAGTATCTCTGCACTGGTGAGCACTGCATGGGCCTCTGCCTCAACGTTCAGAAAAACGGACCTGCGCGGCGGCGCGAATGGTGCACGAATTCAACTTGAGCCAATGATCAACTGGGAAGTCAACAACCCACGTCAACTTAAAGGCGTACTTGAGTCACTTAAAGAGATACAGAAAACCTTTAACGATGCACAAACAAGCAAACGAGTTTCTATTGCAGACCTTGTGGTATTAGCAGGTAGTGCCGCAATAGAAAAAGCAGCAAAAGAAGCAGGTGTTGACGTTACCGTACCTTTTGAACCCGGCCGAATGGACGCTACGCAAGAGCAAACCGACGAGCACAACATTTCGTTTCTTGAGCCTCATGCCGATGGCTTTAGAAACTATGTAAAAGGTAAGTATGGTGCAGATACTGAGCGCATGTTAATCGACAGAGCCCACCTCCTTGACTTATCGGCTCCTGAACTCACTGCGTTAGTTGGCGGCCTCCGGGTTCTAGACACCAATTACGACGGTTCTAAACACGGTGTGTTTACGAAAAAACCAGGGGTATTAACCAATGACTTTTTTATCAACTTGCTAGATATCAATACTAAGTGGAAGCCAGTGACCGACGACAATGAATTGTTCGAAGGGAGCGATGTGGCCACGGGTGAGAAAAAGTGGTCTGCCACGCGGTGCGATCTTGTGTTTGGATCGAACTTACAGCTAAGAGCAGTGTGCGATGTATACGGTGCCTCAACAGGTCATGAAAAATTTGTTCATGCTTTCGTAAAAGCATGGCACAAAGTCATGATGCTAGACCGTTTTGAACTGCAAAACGAATGGTATCGCAAATAAGCGCTGCTTATTCGCTAACGCTATCATGCTAATAAAAAGCCTAGCCACAAGTCGCTGGGCTTTTTTTTCACCCGCTAGGATTCGCTTTTTTAAACAAGGATGAAATATCATAAGGTTATGACAACGTTTGATAATAACAATGTTCGGGTGCGGGGCTCTCGCGTTCACAACTTAAAAAGCATCAATGTAGATATTCCAAGAAACAAAATTGTGGCGTTTACTGGAATTTCCGGCTCGGGTAAGTCCTCTCTCGCTTTCGGCACTCTTTTCGCCGAAGCCCAGCACCGCTATTTAGATTCAGTATCACCCTACGCACGCCGATTGATAGACCAAGTTGAAACTCCCGACGTGGACAGTATTGAAGGTTTACCACCAGCAGTGGGACTGCATCAACAACGAGGCGCCCCGTCAATACGCTCATCGGTAGGCAGTATTACCACTATTTCTAATACCCTGCGCATACTGTATTCACGGGCAGGTGTTTATCCACAAGGGCAAAGCATTATTTATGCTGATGCCTTTTCACCGAACACGGTAGAAGGTGCCTGTGAAACATGTCATGGGATAGGTAGTGTATTTGATGTCACGCAAGAAAAGCTCGTGCCCGACCCTAATCTGACAATTAGAGAAGGCGCTATTGCAGCGTGGCCTGGGGCATGGCAAGGCAAAAACTTAGTCAGAGTTTTGCTATCACTTGATATTGACGTAGACGTTCCATGGAGCGATTTGCCCGTAAAAACCCAAGAGTGGATTTTATTCACCGATGAAACACCTCAAGTGCCAGTTTATCGACATTACAACTTAGCGCAGACACGTAACGCATTTGCTGAGGGTGAGCCTGCCAGCTACAAAGGAAAATTTGTCGGTGCAAGACGCTATGTGCTTGATACGTTTAAATCTACTCAGAAAGAAAAGATAAAACAGCGTATTGCAGAATACTTAGATGTGTCTATATGTCCTAGATGTGCGGGCAAAAAACTTAAAGCGTCGTCCCTTTCCGTAACAATCTGCAACCTGGATATCATCGAGTTTTCTCGTCTATCGCTTAGCGATGTAGTGACTCATTTAACTACCTTATTGAACACTGTAGATAGTCAAAGTAACGAACGCGCTATGGTGGTCCGTAATTTAGCCAGCGATATTATTGCCCGTATTGTACCTATAATATCTCTTGGCCTTGGCTACCTCTCGTTAGAGCGCAGCACCACCACCGTCTCTGGTGGTGAATTACAGCGCTTGAGGTTGGCGACTCAAATTAAATCTAAATTATTTGGTGTGGTTTACATCATGGATGAGCCCTCTTCCGGATTACACCCTCATGATGTGAATGCACTACTCAGTGCTTTTAGTGAATTGGTAGATGCCGGAAATACGGTTTTCGTCGTAGAACATAACTTGCGCGTTATACAGCATGCAGATTGGGTAGTAGATATTGGCCCACATGCGGGTGTGAGTGGCGGAGAGCTCATATTTAGCGGGCCTGCTGAAAAGCTCAAAGACGCATCCGACTCTATAACGTCTCGCTTTTTGTTTGACGACTCTCTTGCGCTGGCTCACTTCAATAGAGAACCCACGGGATGGCTTTCGCTAGCAAATATTAATAAAAACAACCTGAACGACTTTCACTGTGACTTTCCTCTCGGCACTATCACCACGGTAACCGGCGTGTCGGGCTCTGGAAAGTCGAGCCTAGTTAGCCATGCATTGGTAGAGCTGGTAAAGCAAGCTATTGGTTCTGACAGATCGCAAAGTACGCCAGCAGGTAAAGACCTGAATGAATCTTCACTGTTAAGAGGTAGCGAGGAAACGCCTGTTGAAGGAACGATAGCGAGTGGCATAGACCGAGTTAAACGGTTAGTTGTTGTTAATCAGGCGCCAATAGGTAGAACGCCGCGTTCCAACCTAGCAACCTATACGGGGCTTTTTGACCACGTTAGAAAACTATTTGCAGCGACAGAGCTTGCGAAGAAACGTCGCTATGACGCAGGACGCTTTTCATTTAATACCACAAAGGGGCGTTGTGAAAATTGTGAGGGCGTTGGCTTTGTATCGGTAGAACTTCTGTTTATGCCCAGCGTCTATTCGCCTTGCCCAGTGTGCGACACCAAACGGTACAATGAAGACACCCTTGCTATAACTTGGAATGATTTATCGATATCAGATGTATTGTCGCTTACTGTGTCTGAAGCGCATTTTATATTTGCTGACGAGCCGCCAGTTTATCGCGCTCTTGATGCACCTGTCTCTTATACACATCTGACGCTGCCGACGATAT
>OJDI01000871.1_pt1 | contig 10369 bp, 6 predicted proteins | sample 1592601 | NCBI WGS metagenome assembly OJDI01 (sample SAMN05416845, study PRJEB24817) | seawater metagenome | isolation source: Sea water | place: Canada:Atlantic | collected 2013-07 | reverse complement strand
TCTCTTTTCAAAACCTAAGCATAACTAAAAAAATACATGCAATAACATGTATTGCAGTTGTTGCTTTTATAATTATGGTATTAATTAATTTTCTTGCCATAGATGATAATAGAGCTTCTTTAGATGAAATGGGCAACTCTTCATATAAGGTTGTAAAGTTAACATCAGCGAACGTAGGGCTCTTAGAAAAACTAGATGAGCTTTACACCCAAGCAGTTACATTTGGCGAACAAGACTTAATAACTAAAGCTGATGATACTTACAAAACAATTGAATCAAACATAAATTTAATCAAGCAAATGAGTAATGGCTACATTAGCAATGATGTAGTGAAAGAATTAGCCGACTACGAGAAGATATCAGCTACAATTGCTAATGGTATGGTAAATGGCACGGCCGATTTTAGTAAAATTCAGCAACAAGCCCAGTTAAAAACAAGTCTTTATGGTTCTGTTTTAGAGAGCTTTAAAGCAGCCCAACAAAAGGCAGATAACCGTTTTTTTGAATTAGTTGAAAGCACTAATACGCGCTCAGATAATGCGCTTACTTTAATGCTTGTTGTATCTATTGTATCTTTATTATTGCTTTTATTTATGGCGATTTGGATTGCGAAAAACATTGGCTCATCAGCAAGCGATGCTGCAAATAATTTAAGCTTATTAGCAAATGGAAAAGGCTCTTTAAGTACTCAATTAACCGTGAATTCTAAAGATGAAATTGGCCAAGTTTCTATTAACTTTAATGCTTTTATTGCGCTGTTAAAAGAAACCGTACTTGAAGTAATTGCTGTATGTGAGCCATTGATGGAAAACTCTACCCGTTTAGTACAGGGTATGGAGCAGGCTGAACGCGCAACAACAAAACAAACAACAGATGCTGAAATTGTTAAGCAATCAATGGAAGAGATGAAGCAAAGTGTTGGTGATATTTCTCAATCTGCAGCAAATGCATCACATGCGGCTGAAACAGCAGAAAAGGAAGTAGAGCAAAGCCGTACCCAGGTACAAATGTCTGTCAATGCATCTCGTACGCTAAGTGATGAAATTAACCAAGCAGCAACAACAATTAATAAACTTGCGGACGATACAAAAAACGTATCACAAATATTGAATGTAATTACTTCAATTGCCGATCAAACCAACTTACTTGCGCTTAATGCGGCTATTGAGGCTGCGCGTGCTGGTGAACATGGCCGTGGGTTTGCGGTAGTAGCTGATGAAGTACGAGAACTTGCCTCACGAACCGCCCATTCAACGAATGAAATACGCGAATTGTTAGGTGCTTTGACGACCGCTGCAAATGATTCGGTTACTGCGATGACTTCAGCTCGAGATATGGCAACAGATAATGCAACAGCGGCTGAAAAAACAGGAATATCAATTGAGAAAATTGCTGAGCAAATGCTAGAAATAAATGGCATGAACTCACAAATAGCAGCAGCAACTGAAGAGCAAACATCGGTTGCAGCCATGGTTGTAGAAAATGTATCTAATATGCATGTTTCTTTTGAAGATACCATGGACTCATTACTGGCTGTAAGAGATGTAGCTAAAAACCTACATTACTTATCAGATAACTTATTAGACGCTACAGCCAAATTCAGAATTGAATAATTAACCTGAACAGCTAAAGTCTCTATTAAAGCCTCCTTTTGGAGGCTTTGTTGTTTTGAAGGCTAGCTAGGTATGTCTCATCAGCCTGCAACAATAGAACAACTTAGAACGCAAGATTGGACACGAGATTAACTTGTTAAGCCAACAGACATAACTTTTTACAGGTACAAAAAAACCACCATTTGGTGGTTTTTTTAATTTACGGGCTAACCGGCTAAAAGGTCGCAACCACTTTTACATTGTCACTAACTTTTGCACTATCTACGTAACCGATAGCATCTGCATTAGCTGCTACGAAATCTATTACAGCTTGATCTGAGCCTAATTTCTCTGGAGGTGTCCCTTTACCTGTAAATACAAGTTTAGACCAGTAAGCATTAAGCTGGCTGCCAGATTTACCTACAACTTTATCGTTAAACTCATCTGCAGCAGCGGTACCATCTTGGTTTACTGGGTTTACCTTAGTACCATCACCAAATGACTTGGCTTTACCAAGGTATATCTTTTTAATTGTATCTGCATCTAAAGCATTTGCGTTACCAGCGTTAACTATTACTGCAACTTCTGCAAAAGCATTAATTGAGCACAATGAAAGTGCACTAGCTAAAATTAATTTTTTCATTATCTGCTCCAATTAAAATACAAGATCAACGCCAACAGCAACAACATCAGTTTCTGTATCGGTTACATCGTCTTCAAAGCGGCTAAAGTCAATTTTAAATGCTGCAGAAGGGTGGAAGTCATAACGCGCGCCGATAGTGTATACATTGCTTTGCGCTTGAACACCTGTCAATGCACCGTTTATAGCAGCATTCAGACTTGGTACTGTTGCAATTGGATCGAAGCGAGATGCATCATGTTTATCGTCATTATCTTCATACGTAAAATGAACTATAACGTCATCCAAGCGATAACCTACAGATGCATAGTATTGTGTTTGCTCAGTCAAAATGCTGTTTTCTACTTCAAACTGTGTATATTCAGCGTCGAATAAGAAATTATCATAATCAATTGAGAAGCCAAAGCCTAGGAAGTAACTGTCATCTTCGTCAATTGCAATATCGTCAGCTAACGTGTTTAAGCTGTTTGCACGAAGTGCTGCTTCTAAGCCATTTAACGCAGCGCCGCTAGGGTCTGTTCCGTCAAGTGCAAATGATGTTTCTGCAACCAAGTATGCAGCACGTACACTGAACCAGTCATATGCAAGTGTCCAGTTAATGCCAGCAAAATCGTTAAGTTCGCCTTGAGTTTTTTCAGTAATTGCATCTAATTCGCCGTCATAGCTTCCGTACATTAGCTGCACCGTTGAATCCCAATCGCCAAGCTGTGTATTGTGCAATAAGCTTAAACCTTCATATGTAGAAAAAGGAATACCATAAACTGACTGAGGTGGGCGTACCCAACGATAAGCGTAACCAACATCCAAAAAGTCTGAATAGCGGAAAAATGGAGCTCGCATTTTACCCGCGCTAATTTGTAACTCGTCGCTTAGTTCATAAGTTACGTAAGCCCATTCAAATTCTGCGTCGAAATCATTTTCACCACGGGCAACAATTTGAGCTGTGGCCGTTAGTTTCTCCATTAGGTCAGCTGATAGCTGTAATGCAAAGACACTTTCGTTTTTAAATGAAATGTCATCATCATATCCATATAAGGTGCTGTCACTATCAAGGCTCTTTCCACCGACAATTGATGCAAAGCCATTAATTCGAACTTCGGCGCTAGCATAGTTTGTTGCTAAAGCCGCACATAATGCTACTGCTACAGATAGCTTTTTCATATGTATTTCCTATTAGTTAATTAGATGTTGATTCAAGCGTATTATAGAAGTGAAATAGAGCTATATCTAATCAATTTAGCAAGTTAGTAATAAAAATTAATAAACTTAATACTTTGTTATTGTTTTTTGCGGTATATACCTGAAATTTTTAATGTAGGTTAATGATTTTAAGTAAAATATCAAAATAAGTTGCAACCAATTTAATTTCATAACATATATTTACAGCGTGAGGTTTTATGCCGTAATTGCATAAGAGGCAAGTATAGTTGCAACGTGTTAGCTTTTCCTCCATTAGGTACGTTTTTACTTTTATCAAAAAATAAATACATAAATTCACAATTGTGTAATATAATGCCCTTCCAGAGGAAAGATGCTACCACGCATCTTTTTTTATGCCCAAAACTTACTGGTTGCACCAGTAAATGCATAATAAATAATTTACGGTATCCTTTGGAGAATATTTTGAAACTACGCAAACTCTCACAGTTAAGCCTAGCAATAGTTGCTGCCCTGACTACCTCAGTAAACGCTGAAGAAACCAAAACAACAGCAAAGCAAGATGCGTTTGAAAAAATTGAAGTTACAGCTCGTAAACGTACAGAGAGCTTGTTTGAATCTCCAACCGCTATCACATCAATTGGTGCTAACTTAATTGATAAAGCCAATATGAGTAACCTTGAAGATATTGGTAAATACGTCCCTAATCTAAATATCACTCGCTACGGTGTAGGTAATGCGGCGCATGCCTCTGTGTTTATTCGTGGTATTGGTCTACAAGATCACATAATTACAACCGATCCGGGTGTAGGTGTTTATTTAGATGGTGTTTACTTAGGCCGTCAAATGGGGTCAAACTTATCGTTACCAAATGTAGAGCGTGTTGAAGTTCTACGTGGACCACAAGGTACATTATATGGTCGTAATACCTTAGGTGGCGCAGTAAATGTAATTACTAAGCAACCAGGTGATGAAGGGATTGTTTCAACTACAGCTAAAATTGGTAGCCGCGGACGTATTGCTGGCGATGTATACTTTAATAACTCGCTAACAGATGAAGTAAGTATGTCTGCAAGTGCATCATACAAAACGCGCGATGGTGTGGGCGAAGCAGTAAACCTAGCGAACCCAGAAAAAGAAATTGGTGAAGAAGAAGAGTTTAGCGGCCGCGTAGCCCTTAAATGGCAGGCTAATAGCGATTTAGCGTTTACTTTTTCACTTGATGGTGTTGATAACGAGTCGGGTCAATCTCCTTACACTATTGAGTTAACTGAGCCGCTTGATGCAAATGATGTATTTAATGGTGACTTCCCTTTATTAACACAAGACATGATCCCATCAGACCCTGATGATCTAGGCACTACCGTTGCTGGTATTGAATCTACGTCTTACTCAGGGTGGGGTACGTCATTTACTGCTGATTGGGCAATTGATGATACGTACACAGCTAAATTTATTTCAAGTTACCGTACTTCTGAGTATGAAGGTGGACTTGATGATGATGCGTCACCTCTTAACTTATCTGAGTTCCCAGAAGAGGGTGGCGCTGACCAGTACTCGTTTGAAATCCAGCTAAATGCTACATACGATAATATGGACTTTGTATCAGGCCTTTACTTTTTTAATGAAGACGGTTTCACTCGTTCTGGTCCATTTGTATTTAGCCCATTCAACACACCTAATGGTTTATTAAACGATGGTGTTACACCTTCATTTGGTGGCTATGGTGACTTTGAAATAAACCAAGAAACAAATTCATACGCTGTATACTTTAATACAAGTTACGATTTAACAGATGATTTAAGTATTGGTGGTGGTCTTCGATACTCAAAAGATGAGAAAGATGCCGATGCGATTTTTCCAACATTTGCTGAACGTAAATACGTAAGTGCAGAGTTTGATGCTGTGACGTGGGATATTAATGCATCTTACCAAATCAGTAACAACATGAACGTTTATGGTCAAATTCAAAAAGGTTATCAAACTGGTGGCTTCCCACCACGTCCATTTGGTGGACCTGATCAGTTTGTATCGTTCGACGAAACTAAAGCCGTAAACTACGAAATGGGTTTAAAAGGCCAAGTACACGAAAACGTATCTATGATGCTAGCGGTATTTGTTACTGATTACACTGATTTAGCACTTCCGTTTTCAGACCCAACAGCGGGTGGTGGTTTTGTAACTATTGTTGAAAATGCGGGCCAATCAAAAGCGCAAGGTATAGAACTTGAAACCACCGTTGCAATTACTGACGACTTTACAATAAGAAGTGCGGTAGGTTACTTAGATTCAGAGATCACTGAGGTTGATGCGGGTGTTCAAGGTATTGGTAAAGGTGATTCACCGGCATTAACACCTCGTTGGACTGTAATGGTTGCCCCATCATACTTTATGGATTTAGACAGTGGTGCAACGGTTGCACTAAATGCTAATTATTCATACCGTAGTGAAATGCAAGGTCAGTCAGTTTATAGCCAGAGTGAAACGATTGATTCGCGTGAGCTAGTTGGCTTTAATATTTCTTACACTAACGCATATGGCGATATGGAAGTAACACTTTATGGCGAAAACGTACTGAATGAAGTATACGATGTAGGTCGTTTACAGCAATCAGGGTTTGTTGGTGTTATGAGAAGTAATGACCGCAGCGAATTTGGTTTAAAATTCAAAAAAGATTTTGAGTTATAAACTGAAGTTTGCGTAAAAATACAATGTAATTTAAACATTATATTTTATTTTGCTAAAAAGGCCGGATCAGTTTTTGATTCGGCCTTTTTAGTTTGTGCAAAGGTCTGGTTGTTCGATACAATGGCGCCCTAAATTGCCAAATGGACTCTGTGATGAAAATTCTTGCCGATCAAAACATGCCTTTAGTTGAGCAGTACTTTTCAGATTTTGGTGAGGTTGAGCGGTTTGATGGGCGTAACTTAAAACCTGACCAACTGATAGACGTAGAAGTATTACTCACTCGATCTGTTACCAATGTTACTAGTGAGCTATTAGCAAAAGCGAATAAATTAAGCTTTGTTGGTACTGCGACTATTGGTATCGATCATATTGATACAGATCTTTTACAAGACAAAAACATCGCTTTTACAAGTGCTCCAGGGTGTAATGCTGTTGCTGTTGCAGAGTACGTTATTAGTAGTTTATTTGCATTAAGCCAAGAAAATGCCCGCCCATTAACAGGCCAAACTATTGGCATAGTAGGGGTCGGGAGTATTGGCAGTTGTTTGGCTAAAAAGTTAAAAGCATTAAATGTAAAGCTGCTTTTGTGCGATCCATTAAAACATGCACAAGGGTTATTGAATGAGCATGTAGAGTTAGATGAACTACTTGCACAATCAGATATTGTAACTTTCCATGTGCCACTTGTTAAAAAAGGGCCACATAAAACACTTCACATGATGGATAAAGTAAGGCTTAACGCCTTAAAACCGGGTACTACGATAATTAATGCCAGCCGAGGGGATGTTATTGACAATAGTGCTTTACTCGATTTAATGGAAGCAGGGGCTGATTTAGATTTAGTGCTTGATGTGTGGGAAAATGAACCTAATATTTTAACAGACTTACTTGCACATGTACGCTATGCCAGTGTGCATATTGCAGGCCATACACTTGAAGGCAAGGCCAGAGGCACACAAATGCTTTACCAAAAGCTGTGTGAGCTTAAAGGCGTTGAGGCTTCAAAATCTTTAACCGATTTTTTGCCCGTACCAGCTATAACGCAAGTGGCTATTGCTGAGAGTTTTACAGAGCAAGACATCGCACGTTTAGTGCACACAATTTACGATGTAAGAAGGGATGATGGGATTTTACTTCGTCATCTAGAGTCGGATGGTTTTGATAGTTTACGTAAAAACTATCCTGTAAGAAGAGAATTTAGCACCTTAACCGTTAAAGGTGATGGCTCGCAGTTAGCTGCCTTAGGTCAACTTGGTTTTAAACTAACCAACTAATTATTAATTTAACGGTGTTTTAATATCGTTTAAAGAGGAAAAAATATGTCGCAAAAATATAACGTTGCCGTACTGGGTGCTACTGGTTTAGTAGGACGTCAAATTATCGAAACTTTAGCAGATCGTAAATTTCCGGTTGATCAGCTATTTTTGCTTGCGAGCAGCCGCAGTGCAGGTGAAGACATTAAGTTTCGTGGTGAGACAATTGAAGTACAAGACGTTGAAGGCTTTGATTTTAGCCAAGCGCATATTGGATTGTTTTCTGCCGGTGGGAGCGTCTCAGAAAAATATGCCCCAATTGCAGCCGATGCAGGTTGTATAGTTATTGATAATACCTCGCATTTTAGAAATGATTTTGAAATCCCCCTTGTTGTTCCAGAAGTGAATGCCTCAAGTCTTGCCGACTTTAGAAATCGTAATATTATTGCAAACCCAAATTGTTCGACTATTCAAATGATGTTGGCATTAAAGCCAATTTACGATGCGTATGGTATTGATAGAATAAATGTATCAACTTACCAAGCGGTATCAGGGGCTGGGAAAGAAGCTGTTGATGAGTTAGCAAAGCAAACAGCTAACTTGATGAATGCACGCCCAATGGATAATGAAATATTTCCTAAGCAAATAGCCTTTAATGTTATTCCGCAAATAGATAGCTTTGAAGATAACGGCTATACCCGCGAAGAAATGAAAATGGTAAACGAAACGCACAAAATATTAGGTGATACAACAATCGCAATAAACCCAACGTGTGTGCGTGTTCCTGTGTTTTTTGGTCATTCTGAATCTATTAATATTGAAACACGTATGCAATACGACTTCGAACACGTTAAACAGCTGTTAAATGATGCACCAGGCGTTGAGCTAATTGACGATGAAGGTGATTATCCAACAGCGGTTTCCGATGCCAGTGGCAACGATACTGTATATGTTGGCCGTTTGCGCGCTGATATTTCACACCCTCATGGCTTAAATATGTGGGTTGTTAGTGATAATACCCGCAAGGGTGCTGCAACCAATAGTGTTCAAATAGCTGAAGAGTTAATAGAAAATTATATGTAACATTTTAAATGTTAAGCACTCTTTAAAAGCGGTAAGCACTATGTGTTTGCCGCTTTTTGTTTAAATAGAGCGCCACTTTTTTGCCGTTTTTTATAATATTTAATAAAGTTACTGATAATACTCAATAAATCAATATTAAAAATGTGTTGTTAAGGCATTTCTTTTCAATGTGTTGCAATGGATATTGTGCCCTAAGTGGTTTATAGTTTGTAATTGGAATAGAGCTTGCAACAAAAATAGATTGTAATAACAAATGTGAGTCAGTCATTAGACTGATAAGGCAAGAGTAATCAATGTTTACGCACCTATTTAAGAGTGCTTTGTAACATTTAGACATTAAAGGATCAGCATGCGCGGTTTGGCTATACTTATAATATTAGCGTCTGCACTGGTAGTAACGCCTGTATATACACAAGATAGTACCCAATTAAAGGGGCCTAAAGGCGTTGACTATGGTGCTCAAGGGCGGTCTATTGGTCCGATTAAACCCACCGATACACTTTGGCGCATAGCCGTAAAAGTGCGTCCAGATAACTCTGTAAGTATTTATCAAGTTATGCAGGCCTTGTATAACAAAAACCCCGACTCATTTTTAGATCAAAACCTCAATCATATGCGAAGTGGGGCCTATTTAAAAATACCCACTTTATCTGAAATTAGACGTGTGAATACTCAACTAGCTAGGCAGCGTTCTGAGCAAGATGACGAGCTATGGGAAAAGAAAAAAAACGGAACACTTACACAAACAGAAATAACATCAGCTCAAACACAAGTTACACAAGCGCGTAAAGTTGATGTAGACGACGCCAAAAAAGAGTTACAAAAAGAAATAAAAGAAATCAAAACCGACCAAACTAATAAATTAGTTGAGTTACAGCAACAGTTTAAAAGTTCAGTAACAAATGTTGAAGAGATTTTAGTTGAGAATAATAACCTTAAAAAACAGCTGACTGGAATTTCTAAAGAGCTCGAAAATGTTCGCCAACAATTAGGGCAAGATAGTGAAATACAGCTGCAGCTAAAGGAATTAATACTTAAACAAAATGAAATAATTGCCCAGCAAAAAGCTAAAGAGGTTGAACCTCAAAGCAGTTTTGACTTACTAGCCTTGTTGTCAAACCCTATTGTGCTTGGGCTGTTAATGTTCATTCCCGGATTATTGATTATCTTTGCAATTGTTATGTTTCTTCGCAAAAGAAAAGGCAATCAAGAAGAGTCTCAAGCAGATGATGAATTTTTACCGCAAACTCCAACTTATTCTAATGAGGATGACTTAGCAACTGATCCACTTGATGACCCAATCATTCCAGATCCATTGGATGACTTGAGCGTTCAATTAGATGATCACCTCGAAGGTGACATGCTTCCAGATGATGATTTATTAGAAGATGACTCAGACGAACTTGATGATTCAGATAACTTACTTGATCAAGACGAGTTAGAAGGCCTTCTTAGCGACGATATTGTTTTTGATGATGAAAGTGACGAAGACGATGAAGTCGATATTTTCACGCAACAAGGATTTGACGACAGTGCTGATGATAGCTTGGACGATATTGATTTAGATTTAGACCAAGAACCGTCTGGCACTGATGATATTTTAAGTAATGATGACTTAGATAGCCTATTTGACGAAGATGACAGCTTACCTGAGTTTGATTCACCAGCAGAAAAAGAGCCACAAAGTGATAGTTTAGAATCTAACGATGAAATGGCAGCATTGAGCGAAGAGCTTGCGACCGATGATTTTGATATAGATGATTTACTTGATCAAACGAGTGCCGAACCAGTAGACACATCTGATAAAACTTCTGAAGAAAGTGACGATTTTGACTTAGACGATATCGACAGCTTAATTGATGAAGCAAATGATGATTCAGCTAATGAAACGCCAACAGAGTCGTTAGTTGAAGAAAGCGATGACTTTGATTTGGACGATATCGACAGCTTAATTG
>OJDI01000856.1_pt1 | contig 10457 bp, 7 predicted proteins | sample 1592601 | NCBI WGS metagenome assembly OJDI01 (sample SAMN05416845, study PRJEB24817) | seawater metagenome | isolation source: Sea water | place: Canada:Atlantic | collected 2013-07 | reverse complement strand
CGGCAGCGTCAGATGTGTATAAGAGACAGCCCTTGAGCACCACGGGTCGACCCTTCAGCTTCAGCCTTTTGCTGCTCCCCGGTCGAGCGGACTATGGCACAGTATTCGCGCCCAGATTCAGGAACAGATCACGGCCCAGGGTGGCACCGCGACGGAAGCGGAGGGACCCTTCGGACTGGAACTGGTCGCTGTTGTGCCGGTGCAAGCCGAGGGAAAATTTGGCAAGAGAAATGTCCGTTTCGTGGGAATCGATGGTCCACGCTGGTTCCTGCGGGCTGTTATTGGTGGCACCGCGGCCACTGATGCGGCGGCCGCAGAAGACGTGCACGAGATGATCCGTAGCGTAGTTGTGGTGCGCGGCAACACCCCCTTGCCCCCCAGAGATTTGTTGCCGCTAACGGTTCCGGAAAATCCCGAAAGCACGGAGAAGGTCACGGTCTAGGCGATGTCGGAGGAAGTTCTGGATTCGGCCCCAAGAGCGGCCGCTGTCGTCGCAGGGTCGGGACTAGGGGTGTTGAATGGTGTCGAGAAACCAAGCGGCCAGGCGCTGTGGGCTGCGGTGGGAAAGAGTCGAGGGGTGGCAGAGTCCCTTACCCCAGGGGTTGGATTTCTTTCCGTCTACACCGTAACGGCAGATGTTGTGCTCTCTGTTGCCGCCCCTATGGTCCTGGCGGCGGTGTTCATCATCCTGAGGCTCGCGATGAAAAGCCAGGTGATGCCGGCTATTGCGGGGCTGATCGGGATTTCCGCTTCCGCCTCGGTAGCGTTGCTCAGCGGTCGTGCCGAGGATAACTTTGTGCTCGGGTTTATCGTCAACGGTCTGTGGATAGTCGGACTTGTGATCTCGCTCATTGCCCGTCGCCCGCTGACTGGATTGCTCTTTGCCCTTGTCCAAGGGGTGAACCAGTGGCGTGGAATTCCTGCCATCATGCACGTGAGCGTGCTCACTACGGTGATGTGGGTCGGGATTTTTGGCCTTCGCTTGGTTATCCAAGTGCCGCTCTATTTTTCGGGCGAAGTCGCTGCGCTCGCCGTGGCAAAGCTGGTATTGGGAATTCCGCTCTATGCAGCAGGACTCTGGTTCACCTGGTTGCTTTTTCGCCCCGTTCTCGAGGCTTCGAGGGTCTCTGGCGAGTGATAAGATTTATCTCGACATAAAGATACCTGGGCACAAGCCCCGTGAGGAGTCGCCGGTGAGTTCACTCAATAGTTTCCAGTCCCGATCTCATCTTGAAGTGGGGGACGACACCTTCGAGATTTACCGCGTTGACGCGGTCGAAGGGCACGAAACGCTTCCCTTTAGCCTCAAGGTGCTCCTCGAGAACCTGTTGCGCACGGAAGATGGCGCGAATATCACGAGGGACCAGATTTCTGCCCTGGGTAGTTGGGACGAAAAAGCCGAGCCATCAACCGAGATTCAATTCACCCCCGCTCGCGTGGTGCTGCAGGACTTCACGGGAGTGCCCTGCATTGTTGACTTAGCAACCATGCGCGAAGCAATCGTGGACCTGGGTGGGGACCCCAACAAGGTAAACCCCCTGTCACCAGCAGAGCTGGTGATCGACCACTCGGTGATTGCAGATCTTTTCGGTAAACCAGACTCTTTCGAGCGAAACGTCGAGATTGAATACGGGCGCAATGGCGAGCGATACCAGTTCCTCCGTTGGGGTCAAAACGCTTTCAACAATTTCAAGGTTGTGCCACCAGGAACCGGCATCGTCCACCAGGTGAACATCGAGAACCTAGCCAAAGTTACCTATACCAAAGAGGTGACCGGCGCGGTTCAGGCGTTCCCGGACACCTGTGTGGGCACGGACTCGCACACCACGATGGTCAACGGCCTGGGAATTCTCGGCTGGGGCGTTGGGGGAATCGAAGCAGAGGCCGCAATGTTGGGCCAACCCGTATCGATGTTGATTCCTCGGGTAGTGGGTTTCAAGCTCACCGGAGCGATTCCTACAGGAGTGACCGCCACAGATGTCGTGCTGACGATTACCCAAATGCTTCGCGAGCACGGCGTGGTCGGCAAGTTCGTAGAGTTCTACGGATCAGGGGTCACTCAGGTTCCCCTGGCGAACCGCGCAACCATTGGAAACATGAGCCCGGAATTTGGTTCCACAGCCGCGATGTTCCCCATTGACCAGGTCACTCTGGACTACCTGAGCTTGACCGGTCGCTCCGTCGAGCAAATTGCTCTTGTTGAGGCGTACTCCAAAGAGCAGGGGCTGTGGCACAACCCTGCAATTGAGCCGCGCTACAGCGAATTTATGGTGCTCGATCTCTCCACGGTTGTTCCCAGCATCGCCGGCCCTAGGCGTCCGCAAGACCGTATCGAACTCAGCGGCGCGAAAGAAAAGTTTCACAGCGATCTGGAGGACTACCTCTCCGCTGAGACAACCCGCGGCGCCGTCAGTGTGAATTCGGAGGGGGTCGATTTTGAACTGAGCAACGGGGCCGTCACGATTGCCGCCATTACCTCGTGTACGAACACTTCGAACCCTTCGGTCATGTTGGCTGCCGGGCTCCTCGCTCGCAACGCGAGGGCACAAGGGTTGACCTCCAAGCCCTGGGTAAAAACCACACTGGCTCCCGGTTCAAAAGTTGTGACCGACTATTACGAAAAAGCCGGCCTGATGGATGACCTTGAAGCGCTTGGATTTTATCTCGTGGGCTATGGCTGCACCACCTGTATTGGAAACTCAGGGCCCTTGGCGGAAGAGATTTCTGGTGCGATCGCGGACAATGATTTGGCTGTCACTGCGGTCCTCTCCGGTAACCGGAACTTTGAGGGGCGCATCAACCCCGACGTGAAGATGAACTATCTCGCGAGCCCCCCACTGGTCATCGCCTACGCCCTCGCGGGAACCATGGACTTTGACTTTGAGAAAGAGCCTCTGGGCACTGATTCTGATGGGAAAGATATTTTCCTCGCTGATATTTGGCCAGACGCCAGCGAAGTTCAGGACACCATCGATTCGTCCATCAACACGGAAATGTTCGCCACGCAGTACGCCAGTGTTTTTGCCGGCGATGAGCGTTGGCAATCCCTCCCCACACCCAAGGGTGACACTTTCGAATGGGACCCAAGCTCAACCTATGTTCGCAAACCACCGTATTTCGAGGGCATGACCCTCGAGCCCGAAGCCGTAAGCGACATTGCTGACGCCCGCGTGCTGGCACTGCTGGGTGACTCGGTCACGACCGATCACATCAGCCCGGCGGGTTCCATCAAGGCCGATTCCCCTGCTGGCCGCTACCTCAGCGAGCACGGAATCGAACGCACTGATTTCAATTCCTATGGCTCACGCCGCGGTAACCACGAAGTCATGATCCGCGGAACTTTCGCGAATATTCGCTTGAAGAACCTTTTGCTCGATGGCGTCGAGGGTGGGTTCACTCGCGATTTCACAACAGAGGATGGTTCTGAGTCCGCAATTTATGACGCCAGTGATAACTATCGGGGGGCCGGAACGCCCCTCGTGATTTTAGCTGGGAAAGAATACGGCTCGGGTTCCTCGAGGGACTGGGCCGCCAAGGGCACCAGCCTGCTCGGAGTCAAAGCTGTGATCGCGGAGAGTTTCGAGCGGATCCACCGTTCAAACCTGATCGGGATGGGTGTGATTCCGCTTCAGTTCCCTGACGGAGAAAGTGCGTCGTCGCTCGGGCTTGAGGGAACCGAGAGCTTCAGCATTAGCGGCATCGAAGAGCTCAATGACGGCTCGGTTCCCCACACCGTCCACGTCGTCGCCCAGTCGACTTCGCACTCCTCAAGTGCCGACACCTCCGTGAGCTTTGAGGCCCGCGTGAGGATCGATACTCCGGCCGAAGCAGACTACTTCCGCAATGGCGGAATCCTTCAGTACGTGCTGCGGCAGTTGCTGTAACGTTGCGAGGCTTTGCGCAGGCGAGAATCAGCCTTCCCCTTTAGGCTGTAATGATGTCGATTCTTGATTCCATCCATTCCCCTCAGGACCTCAAGGGGCTGAGTGAAGCTGAGCTCGATCGGTTGGCGGAAGAGATCCGTGAGTTTCTCGTAGAAAACGTCTCGAAGACTGGTGGCCACTTGGGCCCCAACCTTGGCGTGGTTGAACTCACTATTGCTCTGCACCGGGTTTTTGATTCCCCCTCTGACCCGATGATTTGGGACACTGGACACCAGTCCTATGTTCACAAGATCCTCACGGGCAGGAAAGACTTTTCCAGGCTCCGCCAAAAAGGTGGGCTCGCGGGATATCCCCAGCGCCGAGAGTCGGAGCATGACATTGTCGAAAGCTCCCATGCTTCTAGCTCGCTCAGCTGGGCAGAAGGCATTTCTCGTGCGTTCCAGATGACCAAGCAGGATGATCGCTACGTCATCGCAGTGGTGGGCGATGGTGCGCTCACCGGGGGAATGACCTGGGAAGCCCTGAACAATATTTCGCACGACAACAACCGGAATCTTATCCTTGTGGTCAACGACAACGGTCGTTCCTACGCCCCGACAATCGGGGGGATGGCCAGGTTCCTGGGGAATGTTCGAGGCAAAGACTCGTATCGCCTGATCAAACGACTCGCCGAAGGGTTCTTTGGGCTGTTTGGCGCCACAGGGCGGGCACTATTTCGCGGTCTCAGAGGTGGAACACGAGGCTTCCTGTCCCGCTTTGCCGGTAATGAGGCGCTGTATTCCAACCTCGATATCAAATACCTGGGTCCTGTTGACGGACATAACATCGGTGATGTCGAGCATGCTCTGCGCCAGGCCAAGCAGCGGCGCCAGCCGGTGATTGTCCACGTCATCACGGATAAGGGTCGCGGTTATGCGCCGGCTCGAAATGACGAGGCGGATCAGTTTCACGCCGTCGGTCAGATTGACCCCGCAACGGGCAAAGCGCTGCAGGCGAGCGATTCCCCTTCCTGGACCAGCATCTTTGCCGATGAAATGGTCGCAATCGCAGGGGAAGAACCCACCGTTGTCGGGATTACGGCGGCCATGCTTGCCCCCACAGGTTTGCACAAAATGGCGGCTGCATACCCGGGGCGAGTTGTCGATGTGGGAATTGCGGAACAACACGCGGTGACCAGCGCCGCAGGGCTTGCTTACGGTGGAATGCACCCCGTAGTGGCGGTCTATGCCACCTTTATCAACCGAGCCTTTGACCAGGTCCTGATGGATGTTGCCCTCCACCGGGCCGGCGTCACCTTCGTGTTGGACCGGGCTGGAGTAACCGGACCAGATGGCCCCAGCCACCACGGGATGTGGGATCTGTCCATCCTTCAGGTCGTTCCTCATATTCGTCTTGCCGCTCCCCGTGATGCGCCTCGCCTGCGAGAAATTCTCCGCGAAGCGATTGCTGTTGGTGATGCACCCACGGTGTTGAGATTTCCCAAAGGCTCCATCTCACCCGTTCTGGATGCTGTGCGCAGAACACCAGATGGAGCAGATGTCCTGGCCGAAGCAGCCCATAAGGACGTCCTCATCGTTTCCGTGGGAACAATGGCCGAACTCGCGATGGAGGTTCGCGACCGACTTGCTGACCAGGGGATAGGCGCGACCGTCATCGATCCTCGATGGGTGATTCCGGTGGCAGCGAGCGTTATTGACCTCGCTCGCGACCACCGCATCGTGGTGAGCATTGAAGACGGTGTTCGCGTCGGCGGCATTGGCACCCGCATTCGGCAAGAGCTGCGCGCAGCGGGGGTGGACACAGCCGTTGACGAAATCGGTTTACCCGACGAATTTCTCGACCATGCCACACGGGATGAAATTCTCGAAGAGACCGGGTTGACTGCTCAAAATATTGCCAGGAACCTGGTCGCCCAAGTCCTGGGAATGAAAGTTCCGGTTGCCAGGCCTCTGCCCGAGGATTCTGGAAGTGCAGCGGATGCTGCCATCACCCGAGAATCAGAGGATTCCGCCTAAGCGACACCTTTGATGGGTGGTGAGTGGAAGGTCTGGCCTCGCACCTTCTCGCTCGCTCCGGTTCGATCTAGGTAGGGGGTGATGCCACCCATCTGAAACGGCCATCCGGCGCCAAGAATCATCGCCACATCGATGTCTTCAGCGCTCTCCACGACACCCTCCTCCAGCATCCGCCAGACCTCATCGGCGAGTCCTTCATGGACCCGCTCGCGGAGCTCCCCGGCCGTATAGCCTGGCCCGGAACCGATCAGAGCCGTAGCTTCTTTGCTGACGCCCTTGATCGTCTTTTTCGCGTCTCGGTCATAGATCTTGCCCTGCGTCACCAGCTGGTGGAGGGCGTCGCTGGCAAAGAAACGCTCGGGGAAAGCGCGATGGTGGGTATCGAGGACGTGCGCGCCGACCTGAAGCCCCACAAGTTCGAGCAGCTCGAAAGGCCCCATCGGGAGGCCGAGGGGTTGAACGGATTCGGTAACCACCTCGTAGGGGGTCCCCCTCTCAATGGCGTGCATTGCCTCACCGAGGAGTTTCGCCAAGAGCCGATTGACGACGAATCCTGTGCTGTCGGCGGTGACAATAGGAGTCTTGCGCAACTTGCGCACCGCACTCACGGCTGTCGCTACAGCCGCGTCAGAGCTAAGTTTTGCTGCAACCACTTCCACCAGGGGCATCACAGCGACGGGGTTGAAGAAATGGATTCCCACCATACGTTCGGGATGCTTCAGAGCAGAAGCAATGTCCGCGATGGCGAGTGAGCTTGTGTTGGAAGCCAATATTGCGTCCTCGCGGACGTGCTTTTCCAACTCTGTGAAGACTTGTTGTTTTACGGAGAGCTCCTCAAATACCGCTTCGATGACCAGGTCACAGTCAGAAAATGCCGCCATATCCGTGGCGCCCTCAATCAGAGCGGAGAGTTTCTGGAGCTGGTCGGTGTGGAGGCGACCCTTGTGGTGGAGAGTGGAAAGCTCGTCTCTCATCCACTCCGTTGCTGCATCGACGCGTTCCCTGCTGATGTCGCTGATGACGACAGGCACTTCAAGGCGTCGCACGATTTCCAGGGCGAACTGACGGGCCATCAGACCCCCGCCCACCACGCCTACTTTTGTGAGGGGCAGAGCATGCTCCTTATCCGGGGCGCCCGGGGTTACTTTTTGCCTTTTTTGAACGAGCATGAAGGCATAGATGCTCGCCCGGAATTGATCCCCTGCAATGAGTTCCGCGAGCGCAGCGTCTTCCGCAGCGAAACCTTGGGCTTTGGTCGAGGATTTTGCTGCCAACATCAGATCGAGGGCCACGTAGGGGGAGCGTGCCACGGTGCCCAGCTTCTCCCGCAGGCTCTTGCGGGCGACGTTAATCGCCGCGGGCCACAGGGTTGCTCGCTCAATTTTTCCCGGTTCGTTGGGACGCTTTACCGTTATCTTCCCCGCCAAGACGCGGTCTGCCCAGGCGAGAGAATCCTCCAGATATCGAGCCGGGGGAAACATCACGTCGGCGATCCCCAGTTCCAGGGCCCCTTCGGGCTTGAGGGTCCGGTTGGTTTTCAGCGGGTTCTCTACCATCACGGTGAGGGCATTTTTGATTCCGATCAGGTTGGGGAGAAGCCATGCCCCACCCCATCCCGGAATCAAGCCGAGAAACACTTCAGGCAGCGCCAGAGCCGCCGCAGCGCTGGAGAGAGTTCGGTAGTCACAGTTGAGAGCAATCTCCAACCCCCCGCCCAAGGCGAGGCCGTTGATGAAACAAAACGAGGGCACACCCAGTTCGCCCAGCAGGCCGAGAGTTTGGTGGCCCAGCTGCACCATCGCGAGCCCTGTTATCACGTCGGGGATATCTCCCACCTTGGACAGGTCTGCTCCTGCGGCAAGAATGAAGGGGTTCCCGGTGATGGCAACAGCGCCGAGCGAGCCGCTGCGGGCTTCTTCCCGAAGTTCCAGGAGTGTTGCCCGAAGCTCCACAAGGCTGTGAGGGCCCAGGGTGTTGGGCCTCGTGTGGTCCTTGCCATTGTCGAGGGTAATGAGGGCGAGCGTCTTTTTACTGTTCGGGAGAGGAATTCGCTTCACGTATGAGTGTGTGACGACTTCGTCCACCGAGTGTTGCAGAAGTGTGCTGACATCGAGGGAGTCGTACTGGGACACAGCGGTCTTTGGCATCTACTTTCCTCCCTGGAAGTGAGGGTTTTCCCAAAGGACACTTCCGCCCTGACCAAGACCCACACACATCGCGGTCAATCCGTACTGGACATCCGGGCGAGTCTCAAATTGGCGGGCGAGTTGAATCATCAATCTCACTCCCGAAGCGGCCAGGGGGTGCCCCAAAGCAATCGCCCCACCCCACGGGTTGACCCGGGGGTCATCGTCGGCGATGCCGTAGTGATCAAGAAAGCTCAGCACCTGAACGGCAAATGCTTCGTTGAGTTCGAAGAGTCCAACTTCTTCGATGCTGAGGCCAGCCTTATCCAGTGCTTTTTGGGTGGAAGGAATGGGTCCCAAGCCCATGACCTCGGGTTCAACGCCGGCAAACCCAAACGAGACCATGGTCATCTTTGCGCCAAGACCCAGTTTCTGTGCGGTGGTTTGCGAGGCCAGCGCGGCCACGGTGGCACCATCGGTCAGCGGGGAGGCGTTGCCCGCGGTCACTTTGCCATGCGGGCGAAACGGAGTGCGAAGCTCGGCCAGACCCGCCATAGTGGTCGAGGGTCGTCGACCCTCGTCCTCGGTCGCAAGCCCGTATCCTTCATCGCTGCGCAGCGCCACCGGTATCAGGTCCTGCTGGATGTGTCCCGCCTGATAGGCGGCTTCTACTTTGAGCTGAGAGGCCAACCCGAAAGCGTCGGCGCGCTCCTTGGTGAGATGCGGAAAGCGATCATGGAGGCGCTCCGCGGTGATACCCATGTTGAGGGCATCAGGGCTCACAAGCTTCTCGGAAAGAAACCGGGGGTTCGGATCCACATCGGCCCCGAGGGGGTGGCGACCCATGTGCTCTACGCCGCCGGCTATTCCAATGTCGTAGGCGCCGATACCGATAGCGCTGCCGATCGTGGTGACAGCTGTCATCGCCCCCGCACACATTCGATCGAGCGCGTAGCCGGGAACACTCTGCGGCAGTCCGGCAAGAATGGCGGCGGTCCGACCCAGGGTGAGACCCTGATCGCCCTCCTGCGTGGTGGCTGCAATGGCAACATCATCGATGGCCTCGGGCGGGATGTTGGGGTTGCGCTCCAGAAGGCCAATCAGCGCCGAGACGACCATGTCATCAGCGCGTGTGCGCCAATACATTCCTTTTTCTCCGGCTCGCCCGAAGGGAGTTCTGACCCCATCAACGAAAACGACTCGATCTGGTTGCATGACTTACCTCTCGACGGTGTCCTCCCATGCTAGAGAAAACCAGACACCCGTGGGGGCAACGTTGGCTCACACACAAATGCCCGCGCGACGAAAACGGCTCTATTGGGGTTCAGAGACAAACGCCTCCAGCAACAGGGGGACCATCAGTGTGCGCTGCCATGATCGGGCGCCAAGCTCACCCAGGTGCTCAGCCAATGCGGCCTCGGTAAGAGTGGCAGGTGGCTCCCAACAGACCCGACGCAGGTGATCGGGAGTTAGCAGGTTTTCGCCGGGGATTCCTGTCTCTTCAGACAGGGCTTCGATGCCCTTCCTGGCAGCCACCAAGCGCTTTGCAGCGACAGGGTTCTTGTCGGCCCAGATGCGTGGTGGTGGCGGCCCATCCGAGGCCACTCGAGCTGAGGGAAGATCTTCGGCGGTGCGTCCTGCCTCGATGGCAGCCCACCACCGGGGCAGTTCAGATCGGGACGCGCGGCCATGGAAGGCTTTCAGTGATGCCAACTCACGCTGGGAGGAAGGATTGGCCAAGACGGCGGCGACAAGAGATCGGTCGGGCACTAGCCGGCCGGGAGCGCGGTCGATCTCGCTGGCGTAGGAGTCCCGTGCTTCCCATAGCGCCTTCGCAATGGCGAGTGAGCGGCCACCTTTCACCTGGTGGAGTCCAGAAAGCCTTCGCCACGGTTGCTCTCTGGGCGTTGGCGCGGGGGCTTCCAGGGCTGCGACAAACTCTTCCTGCGCGATGGCTTCGAGATCTTTTTCCTCGAGAAGGCCGTGCAAAATATCCCGCAGATCGGGGAGTAATTCGACATCGAGCGCCGCGTAGGTGAGCCAAGGAGCGGGCAAAGGTCTGGTGGACCAATCTGCCGCAGAATGCTCTTTGGCGAGCGCTAGTCCCATCAGATCCTCAACGGCCCCCTGCAGCCCGACTCGCTCAAGTCCGACCAGTCGGCCCACCAGCTCGGTATCAAAGAGTCTCGCAGGGTTGACTCCCACTTCTCGAAGACAGGGGAGGTCCTGGTGGGCGGCGTGAATGATCCACTCGAGGTGGGCAAACTCTCGGGTCAGGTCCGAAAGGTCAGAAACGGCGATGGGATCAACAAGGTAGTTTGCTGACCCCCTGCGGTACAGCTGGACGAGGTAGGCCCGTTGCGAATACCGAAACCCGCTGGCACGTTCGGCATCTGTCTCTTATACACATCTCCGAGCCCACGAGACTCCTG
>OJDI01000814.1_pt1 | contig 10864 bp, 9 predicted proteins | sample 1592601 | NCBI WGS metagenome assembly OJDI01 (sample SAMN05416845, study PRJEB24817) | seawater metagenome | isolation source: Sea water | place: Canada:Atlantic | collected 2013-07 | reverse complement strand
GATTTTAGGAGCGCTTTTTCAGCGAGTAAAATTCCCACCATGATGTTTTTGTTAGTTGCCGACATCACCAAACCTTTTTAAGTAATCATCCAAATTTGGAGAAATATTTATACGTTTAACTAATTTGTTACGTAAGAAAAACACTAATTCATTGGATTGATCTACGTACTCTTTAAATATACCGTCATTTACTTCTAATACTAAACTTGGAAAGTGAGCTAATAACTCTGACTCATTGAACCCAATTGGTTTAATGCTATTTAGTTTGGCAAGCTCGGAGGTTATAGATATCTCCCATAACCTAAATTCTAAATCAGGATCGAAATACAATTGTATTCCTTTGGATTTATAATTCCATATCTCGGAACTAACACCGTCTTGACCTAATTCATTTTCAATTAAATCAGGCTTACCAAATAGCTCAATAGCTTTTTCTTTGGAATCACCAAATTCAATACTCTTCAATCCGACTAATGGCACAATATTCATAAGGCAACTAACAATTTAGTCTACGACATTTGTCGTTTTACAAACCGACAAATGTCCATATATTACAGTGATTTTATCCTAGCTATAAAATAAACACCTGTAAACAAATAGTTAGCTTCGCCTTAGCTTTCTTAAATGCAGCAAAACCCCAAAATGGTGGAGATCAGTAATATCAGACAAATCGTTGTTTAGTTATACCGGTTGGTTATTAATTAACAAATCATATTTTAAATACCTGAGTTTAAACCAGTAACGCATACCCCTTTAACCCTTAACCATGCAACTCGTTACTGCTTATAAAATTAGTTAAAAATCACAATCTACTTCTATTGAACCCTTTGTATTTTTACTTCATATTAGCTGAACTATTTCTCAATTATTAGGCTGTTATGTCACTTTTAAAATTTAGCCAAGCACTTATTCTTACCCTTGCAAGTACCCTGTCGCTTACAAGCCATGCGGCGCTTAATAAAAACGAGCGTGAAATAGTTAAACAAGTTGAGCAAAACATGCCCCAAGCACTTGAAGAGATAAAACAAGCAGTTAACATTAATAGCGACTCACTTAATATTGAAGGCGTGAAGAAGGTGGGTGCGCTTGCAAGCGAGCAACTAAAAGCCATTGGTTTTGAGGTTGAGTGGCTAGATGGCAGCGCGTTTAACCGAGCTGGGCATGTGCTCGCTACGCACAAAAGTAAAAACCCCGATGCAATAAAAATACTGATGATCGGCCATCTTGATACGGTATTTGCTAAACACGATAACTTTACTACCTACAAACAAATTGATGAACACACCGCAAGTGGCCCAGGTGTAGCCGATATGAAAGGCGGTAACACTATTATAATTACCGCACTTAAAAGCCTGCAAGCGCTTAATTTACTTGAAAACGTAAGCGTAAAAGTACTGCTTACCGGCGATGAAGAAAGCAGCGGTCGTCCACTTAGTTTATCTAAAAAGGCGATTGTTGATGCAGCAATTTGGGCTGACGTAGCGCTAGGTTTTGAGAACGGCGATAACAATATTAAAACCGCGATGGCGGCGCGCCGTGGCTATACCGGCTGGACGTTAAATGTAACGGCCAATGCTGCACATTCGTCGCAAATATTTAGTGACAATGTTGGCTATGGCGCTATTTACGAGGCGTCGCGTATTCTAAATAACTTTAGAGAGCAACTTGCTACGCAACCTAACTTAACCTTTAACCCGGGGCTTATTGTCGGTGGCACTGATGCACAGTACGACAGCGCTAATTCGTCAGCCACGGCGTTTGGTAAAAGCAATGTAATTGCACAAACCGTGCATGTGGCGGGTGATTTACGTGCGCTTTCGCCAAAGCAGGTAGAAGGCGCTAAAAAAGTGATGCAGCAAATAGTGGCTAAAAGCTTAAATGGCAGCCAAGCTGAGCTTATTTTTGAAAACGGCTACCCACCAATGGGCCTCACCAAGGGTAATAAAAAGCTGCTTGCACTGTATAGCCAAGCAAGCCAAGACTTAGGTTATAACAAAGTGGTGGCTGCAAACCCTCGTAATGCCGGTGCTGCTGATATTTCGTTTGCTGCAAACCATGTTGATATGGCGCTTGATGGCCTAGGACTAATGGGCAGTGGCGCACACACTAAAAACGAAACCGCCGATTTAACCTCGCTTAATAAAAACACCGCTAAAACAGCGCTGCTTGTATATAGATTAGGCCAAATGTAAAAGTATTTAAAACGAGTGCTGTTACTTTTGCACTCGTTCAAATACATGTGATGAAAAAATGTCTATCACGACATTATTTTGAAAAGCAAATCTCGCACTGTGGCGGGTTCAAACGGTTTATCGCAAATGGCATCAACGCCCGCTTGCGCAATATTGGCAAGATGGGTGTCGTTCGCCTCTGAGCTCACCATTAAAATAGGAATATGCGAGTAAGCATTTGAGCCACGTACAGTTTCGGTTAGTTCGCGACCATCCATTTCTGGCATGTTGTAATCGGTAACAATCAAGTCGAACGACTGCTCGTTAAGTTTTTCAATTGCTTGTTTACCATCTTGCGCCTCAACCGGGGCTGGTATTCCCATACCAGCAAGCACACGAATAATATGCTTGCGCGCAAAACGGCTATCGTCAACAACTAGAACTCGTAATAAAGTGACATCAAAATGCTCTAGTTCGACCTCTTCTTCTGTAATTATGTCGAGCGTCGCTTTTAACGCGCGTGTAATTGCATCAGCACTGAATGGTTTAGGTAAAATGGCTAATACGCCCGACTGCCTTAATTGCTCAAGGTATTTTTTATTGCGTTCGCTCGAGATCAACATAAACGCTTGGCTTTCTGTGCGCGGGTTCGAACGAATGCTTTGTAACAAAGAGTCTGCTGTACCATCGGCTAAGTACATGCTACTAATAACTAAATCGGGCTGGTATTTTTCTAAAAGAGCTAACGTTTGCGCTTGATTGCTTGCGGTTTCTACTTGGGTTACACCACATTGAGTTAGTGATTTGATTATCAGTTTTTGCTGAACCTCTGAAGGCTCTACTAATAATATTGATAAATTGGCTATTGCAGTTAAATCACTCATGTAACTCTCTTGGGTTATGTTATTGCTAAACGATTTCGGTTTTACGGTTTCATTATAAAACAACATGTATCACTGGGGTTAACAAAACGCTTATTTATATGCATTTATTTGTAAGTTTTTAATTACAAATAAATCAGAACTTTTGAATGTACTCAAGCGCGGTCATTTTTTTATAACTTACATTTGGGTGTAGTATGTGAGCAGGATTAGGATCGACCACCTCGATAGGTATGTTATAAGTACGGGCTATTTCTAATGCCATTTGGGTGATATTTACACTAAACGAGGTGCCCATAAATACAATTTTATCAGCGTTGAGCATACGCTGCTGTGCTTGGGTTATTCTGTAAAGCTCGGTGTAAAATTCATCAAACAACAACACAAAAGGCTTAAACGAGTGGTTAAGCTCAGGTGTTTGGTTTTGAATGTTAAACAGCTCAAAAAGAGATTCATGCAGGCGGCTTTCATCTACATTATCCCACGGGGTCATTAGCGGTTCAACAGCTTCGCCTTGCTCATGAAATAGCGTCATTTGATCGAGCCTGCCGTGTATAGCAATGTAATTTTTGTTACCGGCTTTGCCATCAAGCCCATCTATATTTTGGGTTATTAAGTTTTTATCACTCAACCAATGATGCACGTCATTAGGGCCATGGTTACGATACGTTGCAAAACGGTTGTAATACCAAGCCAAAAACTCACGCGGATTATTTTGATACATTGCGCGCGTTGCCATTTCCATAGGCGTATAGTTTTTACTGCCTATAGTCCAAAAGCCTTCTTCCCCTCTAAACGTAGGTATACCACTAGCCGCGCTTACCCCTGCGCCGGTAATATAAAGCGTATTCATTATTTGACCTCGTAACCTAGCACATCATTAATAACTTGCTGTTGGTTATTCATTCCACCAATACGATATAAAATACCGTTATGCTCTAGTAAGCCTCGGTGATCCATCGTTGCAGTTTTAAGTGGCTGCATTACTTGCCATGTATTATTTTTAATATTAAAGCGCCATACATGACGACTTGCTGGAGCTGGCTGTTTGTTATAACCAATGCCATCGTAATTATAGGGGTTGCTTGAGCCAGCTAGCATGTAAATATGGCCATTATAGCTTGTAGCAGCCATACGATAATGTGCTTCGCCTGTTGGGTGTGGCAGCGTTCGCCAATCTATTTTTTGTGGGTTGTTGGCATTTATTGTGCCTTTTAAACATTGTGCAACCCCTGAAAACGAGCGGCGTGAACTTGGGTTTGCTTGGGTTTTTACGCCATCGCAAATAACAATAGTATTACCACTAATTGCAGCCGCTTGGCCAAATACAGGCTCACCTAAAAAAGGCGACGCCTGCTGCCATGTATTGTTTTTAGTATCGTATACTTGCACTAAATTTACGTTGCCATCGTTATGCCAACCGCTAATAAGGTATATGTAACGCTCTTTGTAGCTTAGCGCCACGCTGTCATCTACTGGGACTGGCATAGACTTGAGTTGCGTATAGCTATTTGTGGTTATATTGTATTTATACACGTCGGGGCTCGATATTTCCGTGTGATCTGCAGCAACAGTGTAGCCACCAAATACATAAGCGTATTTGCCTATACCAACCGCTGTACTTGCTAAACGCCCCTTAATTGGCAAGCTAGAAGGTACTGCCAATTTAGCCTGCCATTGGCTTTCTCCCAGCTTTAATGCCCACACTTTATTATGTACATCACTAAATTGTTTATTTGAAGCTAAGCCCATAAAGCTTAAGAAATAGGTGTTATTTTGCGCTGTAACTTTAGCTACTGCGTTGTTTGCAACAGGCTCAGGTAAAGCAGGAATGCTAGCTAGCAGTGCAGAAAAAATAAAACTCATATATAAATAATCTTATTAAAGGTTAATAAAGTAAGGTTAATTTATTTTTCAACGCTGAACCAGTTTTGATAAGCCTTGTGATGCACTTACTGCTTTCGACACCTCAAAATATAAAATAAGTCAAAGCTACTTTTTTGTTAAATTAACTTTATGAACTTACGTTAAGTGTAAAAATCATCCGCTTTTGGTTGATAAAAAAACAATTAAACATGGACTTAATACTTTTGTTTAAAGATAATATATATTATTAATCATTTAAAATTAATTTTAATGAAGCCGTGTATACGTTAGCTATGGTATTTTTTTAGTTATGGTTACTTTATAAGCTAATGATATATTGAAAAAAGTTAAAGGCTCACATAAAAAGTAGCAGCGTATTTTTGCTATATTTACACCATTCATAATGTTAATGTAATGTTCTTCAAATGTTTAAGAAAAGCAATTTCGCTTATATAACTTATGACTAGGTAGGAGTTCCTTAGTGAAAATTTCGCATCAATCACTATGGCCATTATTGTTTTTATCACCGCTTGTAATTGCAGATCCTTTTGAAGATGCAGAACTCGACCTTAGTGCACTCATGGAAATGGATGTTCAAGTAACGTCTGCAATGAAGCGAGCTCAATCTGCATTTGATACCGCCTCGTCTATTTATGTTTTAAGTAAAGAGCAAATTAATAAATCTGGCGCAAACTCAGTACCAGAAGCATTAAAAATGGTACCTGGACTTATCGTTAGGCAACTTGATAATAATCAATGGGCAATTTCTTCGCGCGGTGTTGCGTCTCGATTTTCAAGTAAGCTTTTAGTTATGGTTGATGGGCAAAGCTTATATACACCTAAATTTGCAGCTGTCTATTGGGAAACACTGAATGTCCCACTTTATGATATTGAACGAATAGAAGTTATTCGCGGTCAAGGCGGCCTATTGTGGGGCACAAATGCAAATAATGGTGTGATCAATATTATTACTAAAAACAGTATTGATACTCGTGGTGCCTACGCGAATGCGACTACCGGTAATCAAATAAATATTGATGCTAACGCGCGATATGGCGGCGACTTAAGTAATAAAGGCAGTTACCGTATTTATGGTCATTTAAAAGATGCTAATGAGTCAAAAAAAGGGATTTCACTCACGCCTAGCGACACAGCCAAACAACATTCTTTGGGTTTGCGTGCTGACTTTACACCAAGTGACGAATGGTCTGCTTTAATACAAGGAGATGTTACACACTCTAACTTAGGCCAAAACTACCGTGGAGTTATTGACGAGACCAATAAAAACTTTTCATTTTCTGGAGACTTATCACGTACTGATTCTCGTGTTATGGCGCGCCTAGAAAATAGAATATCTCCCGACGCAAACCAAATGTTGCAAGTGTCATGGCTAAAGCAAAGTGGCAACCAAACATATATAAAAGAAAACTTTGAATCTATAGATATAGACTACCAAATGAACTTTTTATATGACTCTTTGCAGCTAGATTGGGGCGTCAATTACAGATATAACAAAATATCTTTCGAGGAAAGTGTATTTTTAGACAGTGATAAAGACCTAGACAATCTTCAACAATATGGTGGATTAATCCAAGCCCAATATAATGTTATACCCAATTATCTTGATTTAGTTGTCGGCACTAGGCTCGACCACAATGATTTAACTGGCTGGGAAAACCAACCATCGGCTAGGGTTATCTATAAGCCACAAGAGAGCCATCTAATATGGGGTGCTATATCCAGAAGTGTACGTACACCTACCCTGATAGAGTTTAATGATGACTACAAAGTGAATGGGACAGTTGTAGAAGAGGCTCTTGGTGGAAGTACTGGCATTAAAGCTATTGATGAATATGCGATTGCCACTTACCTCAATGGCAACGACAAAGTTGAATCAGAAAACTACGTCTCATACGAGTTAGGCTACCGCTTTGAAGGTGATAACACGTCTCTCGATTTGTCCGCATTCCATACAGATGCCGATAATATAGCAGCGATTAGATTTAACACCGACCCCAATCAGTTTCTGCCTGCTATACGTTTTTTTCAGCTCGGTCAATTTGAACAAGCGGCATTTGCGCTTACTCAAACTCGTGTCGATCTTGATGTTGTTTCGCAGGGTGAAACAACAACTAACGGGTTTGATATAGTTGCAACTTGGCAACCGCTGAATAACCTAAGTACAGAACTAGGGTATAGCTATACAAAAATTGATTATGATTTACCCGAGGGAGCAACACCAACTATAGGTTTTGATTCAACTAATAGACAAGTATTTGGCAAAGTAAACTATACGCTTTTTAATAAACATAATATTTTTGCAACGCTTAGAGTTGAAAACTCAGACGCTTATAATACCGACCGTTACACTACAATGGATATAACCTGGAATTATCAAATTAACCAAACATGGTCTACGGCTTTGTCGGGTAAAAACTTGTTTGCAGGCTCTCACATAGAGTATAACAACACTCGTGAAACCTACACATTGCCTAACTACATTGATGAATGTATAACATTTTCAATTAAAGCCAGCTTTTAAGATTATTTAATGCAGCTATTAAAACTTTTACTCAACGGGCTATTAATTACATTAACACTATTTTTTAGTGCTAATAGTGCTGCGACTGAGAAAGAGTATATGCTCAAGGCTGGTTTTTTGTATAACTTTGCTCGCTTTGCAAACTGGGTAACACCGACGTATCATAATGATAACTTTACATTATGTAGCCCAGACGAAACATTCATCAACATTGCTGATGTTGCACTCACTAAGCGCAGTATTAAAAAGCGCCCATTAGTAAATAAACACATATCACTTAATAGTAGCTCACTAACACAATGCAACATGGTATTCATTACATCAAAAACATACCAAGATTGGGTAAATACTCCTGGTTTAACTTATCAAAATATTTTATTAGTGGGAGAAAGTGACGGATTTATAGAAAACAATGGTCACATAAGATTTTTTCTATCAAGCGGTAAGGTCCGTTTCGAAATATCACCTAATAACCTTAAATCAAATGGCTTAACAATGAGCTCTAAAGTACTGCGCCTTGCGCGAATTGTGGATGGCTAAATGAAAAAACTATTTACGCTAGACACAATAAGTAAAAAGCTGCTTTTTATACTGATGAGCGTAGCATTTATATCAAGTAGTATTGTAACTGTAGCATTTGGTACATACGAATTAAGCAGTGCAAAAGGCGAACAAATAGAAAGTCTAAACTCTCTATCAAACATGATGTCGCCAAATATAGCCACCGCACTTATCTTTGAAGATTTAGAAGCAATTCAAGAACTAATAAAGCCTATTCTTACTCGTACAGATGTAATCTCTGCTATTGTTACTAATCGAACTGGAGATATTGTAGCAAAAACTAATTCGCACATGTTATCCGATAATGTTGAGCATGCTGTTGAAGTAAAAAAACAACTGACTATAGATGGTAACAACGTTGGCGAATTAGTAATCTACGCTAACAATAGCTATATCAATAATCGAATAGATTTTTATGTAAAGTTTATAATTAGTCTCACGCTACTATCCTTTGCTGTCAGCCTAATTATTTCATTGTTACTGAGGCGTCGTTTTTTAAGCCCCATTTTATATTTAGCTCAAACAGCTAACGACATCACTAAATCAAATGACTATAGTTTACGTGCCGAGCAACTCTCTAATGATGAGGTTGGCGAATTAACCGTATGTTTTAACGATATGCTCTATACAATAGAGCAACGTGAACACGCTTTAGAAAATCAAGTTAAAACACGTACCCAAGAGCTTGAAAATGCTAACAGCGAACTTCACCGCTACGCATACCAAGATGGTTTAACCGACTTACCTAATCGTCGTTTTTTCTACGAAGAAATACAAACGCTTATCAGTAATGACAATACAAGCTTTGCATTGATATTTTTAGATCTTGATGGCTTTAAAGACGTTAATGATAGCCTAGGCCATGACTACGGAGATTTACTGTTACATCATGTAGCCAATAGACTCAAAGCATGCATAAAAGATGAGGATATAATTGCAAGATTAGGCGGAGACGAATTTACATTAATTTTAAAAAACGCTAACCAAACAATCGCTGTTAAAGTTGCTGATAAAATCAAACAAGCATTATTAAAACCGATACAATTAAAAGAAGAAACTGTATGTGTTACCGCAAGTATTGGGATTACTCTTTATCCTGAGCATGGTAGTACAGTAGAAAAGCTTGTAAAACGTGCAGACCAAGCAATGTATTTGTCTAAAAAGAAAGGTAGAAATAGGTACGAATTTTTCTCTTACTCAATTGAAGAAAAAGCAACTGAGAAAAGAAAACTCATTGAAGAAATAAAACTTGGTTTAAAAGAAAGTCAGTTTGAGTTGTACTATCAACCTATTTTTTCTGTTGACGGTAAGAGCATTACTAAAGCCGAAGCATTGATCCGCTGGAATCATCCACAAAAAGGATTAATAGGGCCCAATGAATTTATCCCTATGGCAGAAAAAAATGGCTTAATAAGCGACATAGGCCGCTGGGTGAAATCGCAAGCAATACAAGACTGCACTTTATTCAATAAAATATCTAAACGCCTTATACAAGTTAGTGTTAATACCTCACCACTGGAGATTGATCGCTCTGGTGAGTGGGTTGAGCAATGGATACAAGCAAGCGAACAATTCAATTTACCCGGACACTCTGTCTTAATAGAAGTAACAGAGAACACCCTAATGGGAACTGATTCAGAAATAAAACGACAGCTCAAGCGCCTAAGTGAATTTCAAATAGATGTTGCTATTGATGATTTTGGCGTGGGTTACTCATCACTGGCATACTTACAACGATTAGATATCGACATCCTTAAAATAGATCGTTCATTTATAAAGGATATAGAAAAAAATGATAATAGCATTGCACTAGTAAGGGCTATTATCACAATGGCCCATAACTTAAATGTGGAAGTAGTTGCTGAGGGAGTAGAAAAACAAGAGCAGTACATGTTACTAAAACAGATGCAATGTGATTATATTCAAGGCTATTACTTTTCTAAACCAGTTTCAAAAAAGGTGTTTGTCAGCGAATTCATTGAAGAATAACGCACAATTAAAACCAGCGAGGCACTACCTGTGAATATTGTTTATATTCAACTGTAAAGCTCTCGGTTAAATGTTTTTCCTCTACCAGAGTTTGCCTGTATATAGCTGCGACCCCAACGACTAAGCATATTAAACTAAATAAGCTTGGCAACGCTAAGAAAAATCCAATTTGAGCGGCTATCACCCCCAAATACATAGGGTTTCTAGAAAACTGATATAACCCTTTTGTTTTTAATTCCCGTGGACCGTTTGGATCAACTCCTGAACGCCATAATGAAGCCATATTAAAATGAACAAGCATCGATAAAGCAAAACCTGCTGTCAAAAGTACATTGCCAAACATAACACCGGGCCAATCATTCAAACCAGCAAAAAGCCCTAAGTAATTATCAAGTGAAGGAACAAACACTCGCAATACACATACAAACCATATCAAGGCTCTAAAGAACTTAAACGCAGTATGGTTCCACCAACTTGCACAATACTTAACTCCAGGAAAAACAATGTTTTCTTTCTCAGTACGTGACATATAAATAATTCTATAGGTATAAAAACCTGCTACAAAGGTATAAAACAAAGCAAGGTAGATACGAGTAAACTCTATTAAAGAAGGTGAGTCATCGATAAATAAGGGGAAAGACATAGAGGACCCTAAATGAGTAAAAACGTTAACAAAAGGAGAGCATAAAGCCCATAAGGACTTTTAACAAGTAAAGTTAAGCAAAACCAATAATAACTTTATCTCTATAGGATGTATTAGCCCACACGCTTAATTGCATCACTAGTATTTTTATATTGTTATAAAACTGTCTCTTATACACATCTCCGAGCCCACGAGACTCCTGAGCATCTCG
>OJDI01000806.1_pt1 | contig 10961 bp, 10 predicted proteins | sample 1592601 | NCBI WGS metagenome assembly OJDI01 (sample SAMN05416845, study PRJEB24817) | seawater metagenome | isolation source: Sea water | place: Canada:Atlantic | collected 2013-07 | reverse complement strand
GAGCGAAGCGAACAGCCCACTGTTTTTAGTCCTGTTGAATTTCTTGTTAGCTGCTCAAATTATCCACGATACTTTTTAATTCACTTGAAAAACCTTCTGGTGAAGCGTTAGATAAAATTGAATTACACTTATCTAAAGATATACCGCCACTCGAATGGTATTTCATTATCTTTTTCCCAGCTATATTTACCGATGTTTTTTCAATGCTCTCAAATTTTGATAAGGAATCATTTGATACATAATAATCTTTAATTTTGACTGTTATGGTTTTAAGGTTCGCATGAATTTTATCTGAATTAGCTTTTAGCTCAGGATATTTATGTCCGCAATAACCAACTTCAGACATCATTGTATAAACAGCACCAGATAAAAATGGTAATTGAGTTTGTTCAAATTCATTAGCGCTGACCAGTGAACTAAATAAAAACATCATCCCTAAACTTTTAATATACACCTAAGTTCTCCTTTGACAGCTAACGCCGCCATAAGCGGTAAGCAATAGCTTGCTAAAATGTGGAATGAAGTGGAACCGAGCAAACTGTTACGAGTCCGACTTTAATGCCTTGTTATAACTCGATTTAACCAAGCTTACCAGATTAATGGAAATAAAGGTGAAGAGGGAAAAAGGAATTATTAAAGTAGACCAAAAATAGTAATCAAATAATGACTCCAAGATTTGGTGACCACCGATTAAGCGTAATGTATAAATAGTTAATAAAGAAAATATAGATAAATTGAAAGCTACCTTCTCCCATTTACCTCTGGATACAACACAAGCCAAGCTACCACAAATTAAGCCCTTTATAGCAAAGCTAATAAAGTTTAAGTCTTGGCATCCCAAAAAAGTTTTCTCGCAGGGATGATGGAAAATAAGGTGACTTGAACCATAAATGTAGTCACCTACAAAAAAGGAAAGCCAAGGTATTAGAATTAAATATATAACTTTCAGAGTGCTCAATCCTTTAGCGAGTTATAGCAGCTTTATCAGAGGACACTTTCCTCTTTTTATGAGCAATGCATGTCCCCTTAATTGTTTTTTCATATTAATAACAAATCCTGTAACACATTGCCAGCTTTAAACTTTAAGTCAGGCTGCTCTTTTAATTATATGCAGAAAAGAGGAAAACGTCCTCATTTCTTGACTTAGGAGGAAAAACGCCAACACTGTATGTAAATACAGTTAATTGAGATTTAAAATGAAAACTAAATCCCCTTTTCTTAATAGTATTATCAACTATATGTATAGCCATCACTATGCTAAAAAATCTATTGAAACTTATGTATTTTGGATTACTGCCTATATCCATTTTCATAATAAGCGGCACCCTACCAGTATGGGCAATAATGAAGTAGAAATATTTTTAAATCACTTAACAGTCACTAAAAAAGTGGCAGCGAGAACACAAGCAACCGCTTTAAATGCACTTGCTTTTTTATATAAACATATTATTAAGAATGAGCTTTCATTAGATTTAAATTTCGTTAAAAGTAACCGCCAACAGAAACTGCCTGTCGTACTTACACAGACTGAGGTATCGCTATTTTTTAGAAATATAAATAAACGACATTATTTGATAGCAAGCCTGCTCTATGGAAGTGGTTTACGGCTGATGGAAGCAGTAAAAATAAGAGTTCATGATATTGATTTCGACTATAAAAATATACGCATTTGGAACGGCAAGGGTAATAAAAATCGTATTGTGACACTTGCTGAAGAATTAATACCAATGCTAAGAAATCAAATAATTCAAGTTGATGAATATTTACAGTTAGATTTAAAAAATGATGCGTTCGCGGGTGTATGGATGCCTCATCGACTTAGTAAAAAATACCCAAGCGCTAATAAGTCTTTACAATGGCAGTTTCTGTTCCCATCACATAAATTAAGTACGGACCCTGAAACAGGAGAAATAAGACGTCACCACTTAGATCATTCAGGGGTAAGAAAGGCTGTTAAGCTGTCTTCAACAAAAGCACATATTAATAAAAACGTTACCCCACATACTTTGCGACACTCATTTGCTACGCATCTACTGCAAAGCGGCGCTGATATTCGTACAGTACAAACACAGCTAGGTCACAATGATGTGCGTACAACACAAATAATACCCGCTGTATTGAATTAGTGAGCAATTATAGCGACAGATAAATAGCTCAGTAACAAGGCAAAAACTTAGTTATATAGTTTATCTACATGAGAAGTTTTTAACGCAGTTAATGAGTTATTTAGAGCGCTAAAATGATTAACGTTTTAATACAGCGGGTATCCTACCCATGTACTACAACAAGGTGCCAACGGGGTTGTTAGCCCTTTTTCACGATTATAAATCTCCCCGATTTAAAACAAAAAAGCACAGCCTATAAGCGCCATGCTTTTTAAATTCAAACGTAAAAAACTTAATTTACAAACGAATACCGCCGTCTATTTCAACCACGCGACCGGTGAAAAAGTCGTTTTCGATTATGTACTGTGCGGTATGGGCAATTTCGTCGCTTTCACCTAAGCGCCCTACGGGTGTTACCGCAAGCATACGTTGTTTGGCTTCTGGCTTCATGGCGTCGGTCATGGCGGTGCTTATTACACCTGGTGCAATAGCGCCTACGCGTATACCAAAACGGCCAAGCTCTTTAGCCCATGTGGTGGTAAGTGCCACTACGCCTGCTTTTGATGCCGCGTAATTTGTTTGGCCTATGTTACCCGCGCGCGCTACGCTCGACATATTAACTATAACGCCGCCTTTGCCTGATTCAATCATGTGGCTTGCAGCTTCGCGCCCTGCTAAAAATACGCCGGTAAGATTAACATCAATCACTGATTGAAATTGCTCTAGCGACATTTTTTTAACCACTTTTCCGTCTTTAGCTTTTATGAACATGCCGTCACGCAAAATACCAGCGTTGTTAATAAGCACACCAATATGGCCAAAATCATTGTTAATGGTACTAAATACGTTTTCTACTTCACTTTCAACAGTCACATTAGCAGCGTAACCTTTAATTATACCTTTTACGCCTTCAAGCTGGTTTAGTTGCTCGCATGCGTTGTTTAATAAATCTTGTGCCATGTCAATAAGTGCAATATTTGCGCCCATAGCTGCAAACTTTTGCGCCATAGCGAAACCTAAACCTTGCGCCCCACCTGTGATTACTACCGTATTATTTTTAATTTCCACGGTTTACTCCTACTTCGAAAACAATTTAAATATGGCGCTAAAGTCATCACTGCCTGCACCTTGATGCTGAAGCATAGTGTACAAGTTTTTTGCCATTGAACCCATTGGCGTTGATGAGTTACTTTGCTGAGCCGCTTCCATGGCAAGACCTAAATCTTTTGCCATTAAGTCAACCATAAAACCTGGCTTATAATTATTACTAGCCGGTGCTGTCTCCATTACATCTGGACACGGATTATATAACTCTAATGTCCAATTTCGACCTGAGCTTGCAGTCATAATATCGCTCAGCACTTTTGGATCTAACCCGTTATTAATACCCATTTGAATGGCTTCACTTGTGCCTGCCATTAATATGCTAAGCAGCATGTTGTTGCATATTTTTGCAACTTGACCTGCACCAATATCGCCAGCATGAAATATGTTTTTACCCATATCTACTAATACGGCATTTGCTTTTTCGAATGCGGTTTGTTCACCACCCACGATAAACGTAAGCGTTCCTGCCGTTGCCCCGGCTACACCACCTGAAACCGGTGCATCAACAAACCGTATACCTTGCTCGTCAAGTGCATTTCCTACAACGCGTGCCGATTCGGCATCAATTGTAGAGCAGTCAATCACTAAGGTATTTTTGCTTAAAACCTCAATTAGTCCATTGTTATCGTTATTACCTAAGTATAGCGATTTAACATGCTTGCCTGCAGGTAACATGCTGATCAGAACGTCGGCATTGGTGGCACATTGCGCTGCATCAACGCCCGCTTTAGCACCCTGGCTAGCAAGCTCATTTACGACCGACTGGTTTAAATCAAAAACAGTGACTGTGTGCCCCGCTTTTACTAAATTTGCCGCCATAGGGCCGCCCATGTTTCCTAATCCGATAAAACCAATATTAAGTTTAGTCATCGTCTTTCCTTTATTTTTGTGTTGCCGTGTCTAGGTCATCAAGTGGGTGACGAGTGCCGTAACGATTATCAAAAAAGCTATTAACTACGCTACTTGGCACATCATGGAGTGTTGGGTATTGCCAATTGGGAGCGCCGTCTTTATCGATTAACAGTGCTCTAACGCCTTCTTGGAACTCACCTACTTCACCGGCTCTTACCGACATGCCTAGTTCCATTTTAAAGCAGTCTAAAAGGGTTTTACCTTCACTTGCTTTAAGCTGCTCACTGACCAATGCACAGCTGAGTGGGCACCCATGTTTTAACGATTTTTGCGCACGTTGCAACCACTTATCATCAGTGTTTAAATTTAATAAGTAATCTACTTGCTCTTGCAATGAGGCAAAACTACCTAGTGTTTGAATTGTTTTTAAATTAGCGCTAACGTTTCCTATTGGCATATCAGCAGACTGCGCGTTTAACTCATTCAATAAATTAGTTAGCACCGTGTGGTTTTCGCTTGCACTCTTACTCCAGCTTGTAGCTAAAATAGTGTTTAGCATGTCGTTGTATTTACCGCTGTCAATAAAGTGATCGGCAAGTGATACAAAACAGGCATCGTCGCAATTAATAGACGCTGACGTTAACCCTAAAAACAAGCCAACACTTTTGGGCATTTTATGCAAAAAATAGCTGCCGCCTACATCGGGGTATAAACCTATTGTTTGTTCTGGCATTGCAATACGTGAGGTTTCGGTAACAACACGGTGGCTTGCGCCAGCCATTAGCCCTAAACCGCCTCCCATTACAATCCCGTTTCCCCAAACAAGAATAGGTTTAACGTAGGTATGTATAAGGTAATCGAGCTTATATTCTTGGGTAAAAAACTCTTCAACTAAGCTTGTTGGTTCACCTTGTGCCATTGCATGATGAAGACTTACTACATCGCCACCAGCACAAAACGCTTTTTCTCCTGCCCCTTTTAAAATAATCATTGCGATGGCATCGTCGTTTGCCCATGCCTTTAGTTGAGGAGTAAGCAATTTGATCATGTTAAAATTAAGCGCATTTAACGATTTAGGTGCGTTTAGTGTAATAAGCCCAATTAAACGGCCGTTGGCTGCGGTTGCCGTCTCAAAAAGTACTGAATCATCCGCTTTATTTAATAAGGTTAAATCACTCATTAGCCATTTACCCATTTTGCTTTGCGCTTTTCTAAAAAGGCATTTACGCCTTCTTTTTGATCATCAGTATCAAATAAACCAACAAATAGTTCGCGCTCTAATGGTAAAACGCTCGCCATGGGTTGGTGGCGCCCTTTTTGAATTAATGTTTTACATGCCGCAACCGAGCTAGGGCTTTGCTCACTTACTTGGTTTGCAAGATTAAGCGCAGCAGCAAAACTCTCACCTTGGCCAACAACCTCTTCGACTAAACCAATGTGTAGTGCTTTATCAGCTTTTAAGCGCTCGCCGCACAAAATCATGCGTTTAGCCCAGCCTTCGCCCACTAACCATGCTAAATTTTGCGTGCCACCTGCACACGGTAATAAACCGACTTTTGCCTCGGGGAGTGCCATTTGCGCTTGTTGTTCAGCTATGCGTATATCACACGCTAAAGCAACCTCTAAACCGCCGCCCATCGCATAGCCATTAATAGCAGCAACCGACACGCCTCTAAAATTAGTTAATGCTTCAAACGCTTCGCCAAATACACGCGACATATCTGCAGCAATACCTTTGTCACCACTTGCAAATACATTAAGGTCGGCGCCTGCGCTAAAAAACTTATCGCCTTCACCCGTTAGCACTAAGGCATAAATGTTTTTATTGTTATTAAGCGCGTTAACTTTATTTTTTAAATCAATTAAGGTGTCTTTTGTCCAGGTATTCGCTGGCGGGTTAGACATTGTTAAAATAGCAACATGGCCTTCGGTTGTTAACTCAATGCTTGGTTTTGATTCAGACATACCGTGCTCCTTATAATATTTCGCTTGCTGATTCAGCTAAAATTCGACGCGCAATAATCACACGCATTATTTCGTTTGTGCCTTCAAGTATTTGATGAACGCGCACGTCACGTACATGGCGCTCTAATGGGTATTCTTTTATGTAACCATAACCACCATGTATTTGAAGTGCTTCATTACACACTGTAAAACCAACATCGGTTGCAAAGCGTTTGGCCATAGCACAATAAGTGGTTTTTTCGCTGTCGCCAGTATCAAGTTTAAATGCCGCGAGCCTTACCATTTGGCGCGCCGCTACAAGCTCTGTGTTCATATCAGCAATTTTAAATTGCAAAGCCTGAAACGCAGCCAGCGGTTTACCAAATTGTGAGCGCTCTTTGAGGTATTCACGTGCTGTATTTAAGGCCGCTTGTGCGGTACCAATTGAACAGGTGGCAATATTAATGCGCCCGCCATCTAGGCCTTGCATTGCAAACTTAAAACCTTCGCCTTCTGCACCAAGTAAGTTATGTGCAGGAATACGCACATCTTCAAAGCTTATTAGTCGTGTAGGCTGTGCATTCCAGCCCATTTTTTCTTCTGCTTTACCGTATTCAACGCCTTTTGCATCGGCCGGTACAACAAACGCAGAAATACCCGCAGCGCCTTCGCCACCAGTACGCGCCATGACCACTAGCACTTCGGTTTCGCCTGCGCCCGATATAAACATTTTAGAACCGTTAATAACGTATTCGTCGCCATCGCGTACTGCTTTTGTTTTAAGTGAAGCTGCATCTGAACCAGAACCAGGCTCGGTTAAGCAGTATGATGCTAATAACTCACCCATAACTAATTGGTCTACATATTGATCTTTTATTGCGTCTGTTCCAAAACTTGCAACCATCCAGGTAGCCATATTATGAATAGTGAGCATGGCAGTGGTTGCCGTACACCCTAGTGCAAGTTGTTCAAAAATAATGCTTGAGTCTAAACGTGATAAACCAAGGCCGCCCGCGTCCTCTGGTGTGTATAAACCACAAAAGCCTAACTCACCGGCTGCTTTTATCGTATCTTTAGGAAAAATATGTTCGCGATCCCATTTAGCCGCATGAGGTGCAAGCTCTGACTCGGCAAATTGGCGAGCAGTTTGTGCAAAGGCTTGTTGGTCTTCTGATAAGTTAAAGTCCATGGTAGACCTCTTTAGTTGTGTGTTGTCGGTTTTCCCGTATTGGGATTATGAGTGAAGAGCGGCGAAGGCATATTTATGTGTGTGAAAAACCTTCGCGCCCGTCTTTGTTATTATTTTTTGTGTGTGTTTATTAATTATTTTAAGTTAATGCTCATGTTTGGGCCTGACGCTATATCGTCTTCAAACCAACGTGAGGTAATGGTTTTGGTTTCGGTGTAAAAACGAATACCTTGCTTACCATACGTATGAGTATCGCCATAAAAAGAGCCTTTCCACCCCGTAAATGAGAAGAACGGCAGTGGCACAGGAATAGGAACATTAATACCTACTTGGCCTACTTCTATTTCGTGTTGGAATTTACGTGCAACTGCACCGCTTGAAGTAAATAGCGAGGTGCCATTACCGTAAGGGCTTTCGTTAATTAAGGCGATAGCTTCTTCTAATGTGTCTACAAACATACAAGCCAAAACAGGACCAAAAATCTCTTCTTTATATAAGTCCATTTCTTTTGTAACGTCGGTAAATAAAGTTGGGCCAACCCAGTTACCTTGCTCGTAACCTTCTACTGTAAAGTGAGAGCCATCTATTAAACAGGTCGCGCCTTGTTTTTTACCGCTTGCAATAAGCGATAAAATTCGCTCTTTTGCTGCTTTTGACGTTTGTGGGCCGTAGGCTGCGTCTTTGTCATCCCATAAACCTGGGCGTACTTTTTCAAAGCCTGCTTTTATTTCATCTACCCATTCACTTGCTTGACCAACAAATACAGCTACCGAAATACCCATACAACGCTGCCCTGCGGCACCAACAGATGCACCAACAAGGTTATTTACAACATGCGATTTACTCGCATCTGGCATAATTACCATATGGTTTTTTGCACCTACACAGGCTTGAACACGCTTAAGGTTTTGTGTGCCTTTTGAATAAATATAGGCACCTACACCACACGAGCCTACAAACGAAATAGCACGAACGGCTTTATCTTCTAATAACCGGTCTACCTGCGGTTTTGTACCATGTACAATTTGCAGAACGCCTTTAGGTGCACCCGCTTCAATAAATAGCTCAGCTAAACGCATTGGCGTTAGTGGATCTTGCTCTGAAGGTTTTAATATAAATGTGTTACCACACACTATTGCCAGCGGAAACATCCAAAGCGGGATCATTGCCGGGAAGTTAAACGGCGTAACACCTGCACACACACCCAATGGCTGCATGTAAGAGTAGGTATCGATTTTGCGCGCTACGTTTTCCATTGTTTCGCCCATCATCAGCGAAGGTGCATTAGCTGCTTGTTCTACAACTTCAATACCTCGCCATACATCACCTTTAGCATCTTCAAAGGTTTTACCTAGTTCGTGGCAAATAATAGTGGCTAGTTCATCATGGTGTTCTTTTAAAAGCGCCGCATATTTCATCATAATGCGGGCACGCTCAGTAATTGGCACATCTTTCCATGTTTTAAATGTTTCAGAGGCTGAAGCAATTGCCGCATCCATTTCTGCATCAGTGGTACACGGAACCTGTGCTAAAACCTCTTGGTTTGCTGGGTTTATAACATCGATTAATTCTTTTGAAGCCGATTGAATAAATTCGCCATCTATTAATAGTGGAACTTGGTGCATGGTTAAATCCTATTGTATTAGTGTGTTAGTTTTAAAAATAACGCAGCTTTATTATTGTTATGTTGCTGCGTATTTTTAATGTGATTGGTACTTAGTAAGCTTCTACTGCCATTGCAACGGCTTCACCGCCACCAATACATAAAGAAGCAACGCCTTTTTTAAGGCCTCGGTTTTTAAGAGCGTGAATAAGCGTAACCAAAATACGTGCGCCACTGGCACCAATTGGGTGGCCAAGTGCACATGCCCCACCGTTAACATTTACTTTGCTTTCATCAAGCTTAAGCTCGTTTATTGCAAGCATTGTTACCATGGCAAATGCTTCGTTAATTTCCCAAAGGTCTACATCAGTTGTTGTCCAACCGGCTTTTTCGAGCACATTGTTCATTGCACCTACTGGTGCTACCGTAAATTCGCTCGGTTTTTGAGAATGTGTGCTGTGCGCTACAATTTTACAAAGCGGTGTTAAGCCCTGCTCTTTTGCTTTTGATTCGCTCATTAATATAAGCGCCGCGCCACCGTCTGAAATTGACGATGAATTAGCCGCTGTAATGGTGCCATCTTTTTTAAAGGCTGCACGTAAACTTGGAATTTTTTCTGGGCGTGCATTACCTGGTTGCTCATCAACCGATACCGTTACATCGCCTTTTCGTGTTTGAATTGTGTGCGGTGCTATTTCGTTTTCAAAGCTGCCGTTTGCAATTGCGGCATTCGCTTTACTTAATGAGCTGAGTGCAAAATTATCCATTTGCTCACGGCCAATGCCATATTCGTCGGCGGTATCTTGTGCAAAACAACCCATGGCTTTATTGTCGTATGCATCTTCAAGGCCATCACTCATCATGTGATCTTTGATTTCGCCATGGCCCATTCGCATTCCGCCACGCGCTTTTGGAATAAAGTAAGGGGCGTTGGTCATACTTTCCATGCCACCAGCAATAGCTGTTTCTATAGAGCCTGCTTTAATTAAATCGTTAGCAAGCATGGCGGCTTTTAAACCTGAACCACATACTTTATTAATGGTGGTAGCACCCGTGCTTAAAGCTAGCCCTGCTTTTAACATGGCTTGACGAGCTGGCGCTTGACCTAAACCAGCAGGGAGTACACAGCCCATAATTACTTCGTCAATTGCATCGGTTTTTAAACCAGTTTGCGCTAATGCACTTTTAATAGCCGTTGCACCTAATTCAGTAGACTGAGCATCGCTTAGCCCGCCCATAAAGCCACCCATAGGCGTACGTTTTGCTGCTACAATTACCACTGATTCTAAAGACATAGCTAACTCCATTGTATTTAAGGGTAAATAGTTGTTAGAATATTTACTCTATTAATTGTGTTTTAAATTATTATTTAATAAGCATACACAATACTAACGTTTACGCTAACGTCAACTAAAAACCGTTAAAATTATACTTTCTTATCTGTAAGGTTTCTTTGCCACCTTTGGCTCTTACAATCTAAGTTAAAATTAAGTCATTGTAATTAAATAATTTAAATTACAAATACTGCAAACCACTTCGCTTATATTTATTTCACACCAGCCAGCACTTTACCTTTACGTAAACTTCACTTATATTGGAGTTATTCGAATGAGGTAATTACAATTATGAAACCAGATAATCAAACAAACTTTGCAAGTTCCGCCACTATACCGACCAGTAATGAACAAACTTTTAGCATTAGCGATTTAGCTAAAGAGTTTGACATTACAACTCGCTCTATACGCTTTTATGAAGACCAAGGGCTTTTATCACCTGAGCGTAATGGGCAAACACGTATTTACTCAAAGCGCGACAAAGTGCGCTTAAAGCTCATTTTACGGGGTAAACGCCTAGGCTTTACGCTTGCCGAAACGGGCCGTTTGTTTGAACTGTACGACGCTGATAAATCAAGCGCTAAACAACTAGTCACTATGCTAGATCTGATTTCAGAGAAAAAAGCCGACCTTTCGCAGCAAATGGACGATATTAAAGTTGTCCTAATGGAACTGGTTACTGCGGAACGACGCTGTAGAGACACACTGAATAAAATAGACGAGTAGTTTATTTTTAAAATAAAAACACACTGATAACACACACTCACACAGGAATGAATCTGTCTCTTATACACATCTCCGAGCCCACGAGACTCCTGAGCATCTCG
>OJDI01000805.1_pt1 | contig 10964 bp, 12 predicted proteins | sample 1592601 | NCBI WGS metagenome assembly OJDI01 (sample SAMN05416845, study PRJEB24817) | seawater metagenome | isolation source: Sea water | place: Canada:Atlantic | collected 2013-07 | reverse complement strand
ATATCGTCGGCAGCGTCAGATGTGTATAAGAGACAGGATTTGATATTTGTTGATTGATAGTTTAATAATATATAGTTTTAATTGGTTACATTTATATTATCTGTTTGATAGAATATTTTGTTTGTAAAGAGTGTATATTTATTTAGTAGTTGTAAAAGTGGTTAAGTACTTAGTCGACATGTCAATATGTCTGACTTATGACACAATGTCATACTTACTATAACTAACTCATTATGTGGATTGTTACTATTATTAGTGATGGAATGATGAAACCAAATGTGATAGTGAGACCGATAATGTTACTGATTTTTTCTTTTGACATAGTATTAATGTTTGTTTGTTACATTTATATTATCTGTTACCGAAAGTATTTTGTATGTAAAGGTGAAATGTTTAGAGTGAATGTGAATTGTAATGTGAATAGGTTATGTGGAATGTGGAGGAAAATGTCTAATAAAACATGTGAAACGAGTGAAAAGTGGCTGGGGACGGCGTAAAAATAAGCGTTTTACTGAGAAAAGTGAAGCGAAAAAGAGGAGGAGGGGTGCTACTGCCCTGTATTTGTAATACTTTTTTATTTTAGTGACATAAGCCTTATAAGTTATATAAGTAACTACCTATTGTCACACTTGTAAAAACTTCTTTAAATATGTAAGTATATAGGATATAACAAACACAAAATAAATGGCAGATATAATATCATACCCACTGGGTACACCGGCTGCAGACACACTACTCGTAGGAACACAGATGAATGTGCAGCAACTAGATGGTGGAGAAGCCAATTTAACTAGAAACTTTACACTATCTAATGTAGCTTCACTTATAAACACAGGTTTCGCTGGAGGTTATAAAGTATATACAGCTTTACTCACGCAAGCAGGAGTTGTTAATCCACCAGTTGCTACAATAATGCAAAACACTACAGGTGGAACAATAGCATGGACAAGAACAGGAGCAGGTGCATATACTGCTACTATAGAAGATTCTTTCTTTACCTTAAACAAAACAATGGTATTTATAAATGGAGGTTCTGCAACAGCAACTGCTAACATAGAGTGGGCAAGTCCTACCACAACTACCGTAACCATAGACACTAGTTTCGATTCACTTCTAACAGCAGCATCGATAGAAATAAGAGTCTACGCATAAAAAAATAAAACATGGCAAGAATAAGTTCGTATCCATATAAACCAGTTGTTACTGACAACGATGCTTGGATAGGCACAAACGCGGGTAACCGTAGCACGAAGCAATTCACAGCATCAGCTGTAGCTAATTACTTAAACTTAAGTGGCAAAGTAAGTGTTGGTGGCCAAATGATATTTACATGGTCTGACACACAGAACGGTGGAACAGGTACTGTTTCTAAAACCGGCGGTGGTGGATCTGGAACTGCTTTTAATACTTTAACTGAATTAAGATTTTCTATTACAGAAGCAAACAAACAAAATGTAGTGGCATTTCTTGACTACTTAGTAGGAACAGATATATTGATTGGCCAAGGAGATCAGATAAGTCAATTTGGTCATTATAAATTAGATACATATGCAGTAGATCCAGCAACGGCTAGCTACTACATAGCAACAATAACATACATTGGAGGAAACGGTACTATAGCACAGCAAGGTACTCAATACACTGTTATAGATTTTAATATATCGGGTGGTGGCGATGTAAACTTAAAACAAAACTTTAATGCATCCAATCAATGGGTGATTAATAATACAACAGGCAAAGCAGAACCATCTGTAACGTTAATTGATAACGGTGGAGATGAAATATACGGAGCAGTTGAATATACTAACGCAACAACAATAACAGTCGACTTTAACAGCAATATAGCGGGGTCATCAATTTTAAACTAAACTAACAAAAAAAAACTATGGCAATTAATTATTACGCTAATATTGGACTAATAGGTTCTGATATTGAATTCAACTACAATGAACTATTACTACCAGTAGTAGATAATGAGACCTCCGCTCCTGCAACAGGAAATGAAGTAAAAGGTCAGATGTACATGGATACCACATCCAACGTTATGAAATTCTACGATGGAACCGCATGGGTTTCAATGGATGGATCTGGATCTGGTGTATCAGGCTTTACAAATGCAAATGGAACGTTTGTTTCAGCGGCTGTAGTAAATACAAACGCAAAAGGACTTGTATCAACAGGTGTTATAGATCTTTCTGCAACTGGAACACCAGGAGGCACTACTTTCTTAAGAGGTGATAATGTTTGGGCAACACCAGCAGGATCATATACTTCTTGGAGTTTAGAAGGAGATACTGGTACAGCTGTAAATATAACGGATGGCTTAAGAGTAGATTTCACAGGTGGAACAGGTATAAGCACAGCAGTTTCAACCGCTACACCTAATCTATTAACAATTACCAATACAGGTGTAACAAGCATTGTAGCTGGTACTAATATAACGGTAAGTGGCGCAACAGGTGCTGTAACTGTAAGTGGTACAGCAAATACAACTTCATTAGGCATTGCAGATTCTGCAGGTACAGAGCAGTTTGCAGTTACTGATACTGTAGATTTACAGTTTGCTGCTTCAGGCGGTGCAAGTATTGCTTTTGATTCTACAAATAAAAGAGTAACATACACAGCACCATCCGATACAAACGAAACATATACGTTACCAGTTGCCGCTGGAGGCGCTAATTCTGCTGTTCTTAATTTAACAGCTGGAGGTACTGGTACTGGTATCAAGTCTGCCGTAACAATAAACGGTACAACTAGTCAAATAGCTATTTCAGAATCTGTTGGAAATAATGGTAGTGTTACTGTTGGTTTACCAAGCGCTGTTACAATAGGCGGATTGTTTACTGCAGGATCGCTTGATATAACTGCTTCCGCTGCTATTGGAGCAGATCTTTCAGTTGGTGGTGATTTAGATATGACTGGCGTTATAGACATGAACGCATCTAAGATACGAAGCTTAGCCTCTGGTACTCTTAGTGGAGACGCTGTTAATTTAGGTCAAGTTGAAACACTTATTGCTGGTACTTCAGCATTTCAAGGCGGATACAACGCAGCAACTAACACACCTGATTTAGATACAAGCCCTGCAACTTCAATAGAACAAGGTTATTTCTGGGCAGTAACAGAAGCTGGAACATTCTTTGCTGAAACAGTACAGCCAGGTGATTTAATATTTGCAAATCAAGATAATCCAGGTGCTACATTTGGTAACTGGACAGTTGTTCAGTCTGGACAAGAAGTAGCGGGCCAAGGAGCAACTGATGGCGCTACTACAAAAGGTATTGCAGGTTTTGATTCTGCTACATTTAGTGTAACAGCAAATGGATTTGTTACTTCTGATATATACGGCGGAGCTTCCGCATTAGGTGTTGTACCTTCTGGTGGTGGTGGTACTACGTTTTTAAGAGGTGATGGTACTTGGGTAGTCCCAACAGACACAAACACTCAAAGAGCTGCGGGAACAGGTTTAAGTTTAAATACTAATACTATTGATGCTAATGTAAACGCAACAGTTCAAACAGTAGCAAAAGAATCAGTTTCTGCTACAGCTGGTAGAACATATGAATTACAAGTTGATTCAAGTGATCAGTTAGTAGTTAACGTGCCTTGGTCAGCTGGTTCAGACACTGGTGTAACAAGTGTTTCTTTAGCTTTAGGAGCTTCAACTGGCGTACCTTTAGATGCCGCTATAGTTGGAAGAGCATTAAATTTAACTTCAAAATCTTACGCAGGTACAACTAGAGTTGGTTATGTTCCAACTGGCGGTAGCAATACTACGTTCTTACGTGGTGATGGTACTTGGGTCACTCCTACAGATTCAACACCAGTTGATTCAGTTACAGCAGCTACAAACGCTGACTTAGATGGTATGTCAGTTACACCTACAACAGGAGCTGTTGTTGTTGGACTAGATATAAATAGTCTTACTATTGAATCAGCGCCAACTACAGATGAATGCTATGTTGCTGTTAGAACAGATGATGCTGGAAACGTAAAAACACTTATTCAAGATCTTCTTCAGTTACATACTTTTAAGTCTGGAACAGTAACAGCTTATGGAGCTATAACCCATAGTTTAGGTACTTTTGATGTAATGGTTCAGATTTATGATGAAACTACAAAAGACACAATACACATGGAGGTAGAAAGAAATTCAGTAAATCAAGTTACTATTAGTGGTACTGGTACTTTCCCTTCAGGTGGAGTTATAGTGTTAGTAAGTAGAATGGGATAATAAAATTCAATTAAATTTAATTAATAAATAAACTAAATGTAAATGGCTATAATATATTATGCAGATCAAGATGTAAAAGGCTCGTTAACCACCGGAGGAATTATAACCTCTGGTGGTATAATGACAGCGCCGGGTGGTACGTCTACTCAGTGGAATACTTCGTATGACAACTCTATAGTAAGTTTAGCTGTATCAGGAACTAATACAAAAACGTTAACAGCCACTCAACAAGACGGGGGTACTATTACAGCTTCTTGGGCAGACGATTCAGGAAGTAACAATTATTTGACCAGCTTAAGTTTTAATACTACTAGTGGTATATTAACAGCAGCAAGACAAGGCTTAAGTAGTGTAACAGTAGATCTGGATGGAAGATACGTTACGTCTTCAGGCGTAACATCTGTAGCTACATCAGGCACAAAAAACGGGTTAACACTAACTGGAGGTACTATTACTTCTACAGGAACCATAGTATTAGGTGGAACTCTTGCTATTAACAATGGCGATTGGTCAGGTACAGATCTATCAATTGCCAACGGAGGTACAGGTGCTTCTTCAGCAACATCAGCATTAAGTAACTTAGGAGCTGCAACTATTGGTAAATCAATGTTCACGCTTGCGGATCCAAACGCTATAACTTTCCCAAGGTTTAACGCAAATAATAGCGTTACCGCGCTAAGTGCTAGTGCGTTTAGAACAGCAATTGGAGCAGGTACTTCATCCTCAACAGGTACAGTTACAAGTGTAGGAATTTCTCATGGAGGAAATGCATTTAACACAGGTTCAGCAGTAACTACATCAGGTACACTTGCTATTACAATGGCAGGATCTGCTTCTCAGTATGTAAATGGTGCAGGTAATTTAACTACCTTCCCGAGTATACCTCAGGGTGATATAACTGGAGTTACCGCAGGTACAGGTATGACAGGTGGTGGTACTTCAGGTTCAGTAACACTAAACGTTATAGGAGGAACAGGTATTACCGCTAATGCAAATGATGTGGCTATAGATTACGCAGGTTCTGATTCTATTGTTATGGCTGCTCCCGGTGGATCTACTCCAGACGCAGATGATTATATGATTTACGGATCTGATTCTTCTGATGACGGATCTTCTAAAAATGTTCAATTTATAGATATCCCTTTAAGTATTCTTGATAATGATTCTGGGTTTACATCATTTGCTGAACCAGGTATATTCTCTGGTGGAGGAACACCTACTTTAGCCTCAGGTGTAACAGCAGCAGAAGTTAGAACTTTAATCGGAGCTGGAACATCAAGTAGTGCAGGAGTAACGTCTATAGCAACAAGTACAGGATTATCTGGTGGTACAATAACAAGTACTGGAACTCTAACTAATACAGATAGAGGATCATCACAGAATATATTTAAAAATTTCACAGCAAGCTCAGGCGGAACGGCTACAGCAAATAGTAACAATGATACGTTAACTATTGCCGCAGGTACTAATATTACTACGGTTAGGTCTGGTGATACAATAACTATTAACGCCACCAATGATGGGCAAGGTGTGACATCCATAGCTACAGGAAGTGGAATCTCAGGAGGGACAATAACTTCAACAGGAACATTAACTGTAGGAGCTGGTAATGGTCTATCACAGTCAAGTACTGGGTTATTAATGTCAGGTTCTTATACAGGGGATTTTACAGCAAGTGGCGATATAACAATTGGCGGTAGAGATTTAATTTTTAGTAACACAGGTACTAATGATGCTAACATAACATCTAGCCTTGGAATTAATTTTATAGTTGCCCCTTCTGGAATTAGCGGCTTAGAAATTGATAGTGCTGGAGGAGTAACTACATATAACGTATTAACAACAGGTGGTAGTATAATTGTAGGAGGCGGTGGCATACAACTAAATGGTACAGGGCGCATAGAAGGTATTGACACAATAACCGCAAGTACTGATGCTGTAAATAAAGCTTATGTAGACGCTAGAGATGGTACAATGAGTAATTGGAATTTAACTGCTGACAGCGGTGGTTCAATGTCTATTGGTCAAGGCACGACAGTAGATATAGCAGGTGGTACTAATATAACAACAAGTAGAACCGGTGCTACTGTTCAAATTAATAATAGTATTACAAATAATAACCAACTTACAAACGGTGCAGGGTATACAACCAACACTGGAACTGTTACAGGTTCAGGTGCTACTAATAGAGTGCCTTTTTGGAGTAGTAGTTCAGCGCTATCATCAACCGCGGCGTTTACTTTTATTAGTAACGTTTTATATGCAGAAACAGCGTTCCACGTTAAAACAGGGAGTACACTTGTTCAGTATGCTTCTCAAGGTGATACTGATACTGGTTTAGGTAATTTTGATGGAAACGGACAACTTAGCCTTCTTAGTAACAACAAAGAAGTTTTTACAGCAAAAGACGATAAAAACACATTTAACGCCTATGTATCAAGTTCGGTAGCAACAACAGGAAGTTTAAACGCTAACCAAAGTCAGCAAGCATTAACTTCTGATACCTTAGCAAATTTAACCGTAGATCCAACGGGTAACATTGTTAGAGGGTCACAAGAAGGAACTTGGACATTTACTAAAGCTCAAATAGATGCGCTTACAACTAGCACAACAAGTGGCACTACTCTTATCGCTGCTCCTGGAGCTAACAAAGCTATTATTGTAGAAGAGTCTAATTTGATGATAAAATATAGTGGAACAGGTACTATGTCTTCTAATAGTTTTGTAATAAGGCAAGCGAATAACGGTGATGCGGCTGCAGAGGTAACAAGATTACCTTCTGGTCAGATAAATACTATAATGAGTTCTGCACCTACAAATCCAAGTTATGGATTTTATTCAAGAGATTTACCTCTGTACAATAATGATGGAAGGTCATTTGTCACGAATAAAGCGACATTTTTATCAAGAATAACCACAAATGCAACCCCAGCTAATTTAGTTAGCATATCTATAAAGTTAAAATACAGAATATTTAACGCTACTACTTTTTAAAGTAAAAATTACTTCAAACAAGTAATAATAGCAATATGCTATAAAGCATAAAACCAATGTCAAATTTAAACCAAAACCAATGACACTTTTTTACCAGACTAATTCGTGGAGTAGTCAACCACAATTAACACAAGAAACCTTAAACCTTTGGAAGCACGTAGCTGATAAATCAAATTGGCGTATTGTGCAATTACCAAACGGTTTTTTTCAAACCGAATACAAAGATCCAAGTTGTGAGTGTGATCCAGAAAAGGATACATGCTGCGAAAAATGGATTGATGTAACCAGACGCGAAACTATTGAAGGTGCTGAACAAGCAATCGATAGTTCCGTAGAACACTACTCAAAGAAAGTTGAATTTCTAAACGGACCAAAAGTAGTAAAGACCTTTAAATAACCAAACCACTTTAATCAAATCAAATCAAATATGGACGCAATTGTCAAAAACCTTAACTTCGGCGAAGAAGCCCGAGTTAATGTATTTAAAGGAATAGAAAAACTCACAAAAGCTGTTAGCTCCACACTCGGGGCTAGCGGCAAATGTGTAATGTTGGAGGATCACACCGGAAATCCGATAATAACTAAGGATGGTGTAACAGTAGCAGACTCGATTATCTTGCGAGACCCAGTGGAAAATATGGGTGCCACGCTTTTAAAAGAAGCAGCAAGAAAAACGGTGAGAGAAGCCGGTGATGGTACAACAACCGCGACTGTCTTAGCTCACTCAATATTAACCGAAGCCTATAAGGTTGCGGATAAAACAAACTCAAGAGAGTTAAAAGAAGGTATCAATGCAGGCGTTCAAAAAGTAATTAGTTACTTAGAATCTGTATCAGTACCAGTTGAAGGGGATATGATTGATCAAATCGCAACTATCTCTACCAACAACGATCCAAAGCTAGGAAAGATTATAGCCGACGCTTTTAGAGCCGTAGATAACACGGGGATTGTAATGATGGAAACATCAGCAGACGGAAAAACAAGTGTTGAAGTTGTAGATGGTGTTCAGTATGACAAAGGTATTACGAACTCTCACTTTATAACAAACACGCAAAACAAATCAGCTGAACTTGAAAACGCATTAGTATTATTAGTTGAATCACCAGTTGATACAATTAGGCAGATTCAATCAGTGCTAGAGTATGTAATAAAAAACAATAAGCCTTTGCTGATTATCGGCGATTTAGAACAAGGTGTTTTATCTGCTTTAGCTATGAATAAAAAGAAAGGTAACATTAAAGTAAATGTTATCAATGCACCAACTTACGGGATTAGTAAGAAAGAAGTACTAGACGATCTAGCGCTTCTAACAGGTGCTACCATTATAAATGAAGACTTAGGTGACGATATGGATTTGATCCAAGTAGAGCATCTAGGAACGTGTTTAAAGAGTGTAACTACTCACGAAGAAACTATCCTGCAGTTCGAAGAACCAACAGAAGAAGTTTTAAACATTATAGGGGATTTAAAAAAAGAATTATTAAAAGATAATCCACCTTATAAAGTAATCAAACTAGAAAAAAGATTAGCAATGCTTGCGGCTAGAATAGCTATAGTAAAAGTAGGTGCAAATTCTGATATCGAATTAAAAGAAAAAACAGATCGCGTCGAAGATGCTGTCTGCGCTACAAAAGCTGCTATCAAAGAAGGTATAGTGCCTGGAGGTGGAATTGCACTGCTGAATGCATCAACAAGTTTAGTATCTAAGTCAAAAGGTGAAACAGTGCTCCTAGAAGCAATTAGAGCACCTTTTAAGATCATACTAGAAAATGCTGGTATAACGGATGTGGAATTGCCAAAAGCTAAAGGAAGAGGATTAAACGTGGTTACAGGAAAAATGGTAAATATGATTAAAACAGGTATTATTGATCCTTTACTAGTTACCAAAAGCGCTCTTCAGAACGCAGCTTCAGTAGCGACAACTATATTATCAACTGATTGTGTAATCAATAATTTAAGAATTGATGAAAGCGATAGGTAGAAATATAATAATAGAAAAAATAAAAGAAGGAACTACTCGCACAGAGGGTGGTTTACTTCTTGCAGAAAACCAGCGAGATGATATTCGCTATGTAGAAGCCAACGTATTATCGGTGGGTGAACAAGTTGAAGGGTTAAAAGAAAAAGATAAAGTGTTCTTTGACCGACACGCTGGGCATAAAATAGAAATAAACAAACAAACATATCACGTTATTAAAGCGCAAGATGTAGTTGTTGTTTTATGAAAAGGCTAGACGCAGACGATCTTAAGGATATGAATCTGTTTAAACATTATCGTATAATACGTAAATGGGCTTGCAGAAACAACAACCTTAATGATGCTGATCTAGAGCTTTTAATTTATCTAGATTGCATGGATATGTTTACAAAAAAAGATTTCGAAGCTGGTAGTTATTCCTATAGTTGGGATAACCGCCGCTGGAATCGATTACTTAAAGAAGGCTGGATAGTTGTTTGGAGACACAGAAACAGAACAACTCAAAAGTATCATATATATAAAGTTTCATTTAAATGCAAACATTTAATTAAACAAATGTATAGAATTATACTAGGGCAAGATGATTTGCCTACAAGCACTCACAGAAACAGTATTATGAAGGGTAAGACGTATACAGATAAAGTTCTTATAACTTCTATTAAAAATGTAAACAAAGACAAAGAAAGATAATATGGAAACACCAAATAAAATGATAGGCGGAATTGCTGGAGCAATGACTGGAGCGCTTGGTGGCGCGACAAGTTTGGAGCCTCAACAGCCGGTTCAACAAAATCAAATGATTCAAAGCCCAATAAACCCAAGTATTTTAGGTGGCTTTAATCCTCAAAAACTTACAGGCGTTCCAAATCCAACACAGTCTTTTAATAATACAATGCCTCAAGCGGGTATAGTTGGACAAACTGCACTTGGACAATACGATAAAATAATGCCAAACAAATTATAATTATGAAAAACATTAAATCATTAGCTAATCAAAAGCTACAAGGACAAGTAGGTGAAAATGCTGTATGGGATGGACCATTAAGTAAAGAAGGTTTTCCAATGGGCGTAGGATCAAGTTCAGGTATAACAGGTATGCAAGTATCTAAGTATCCTTGTGAGTACAAAGCTGGACCAATTACTCAATTAGCTAAAGTATATAAGTAATGTATACTTCTCCGCTATTTAAAGAGTTCCCAAAAATTAAACCAGAGAATAAAGGTAAGTTTACCGCGTGGGCTAAAAAGAACGGGTTTAAAGACGCTTGTTCTGCAGCTAGCTCTGTTATGTCTAAGAAAGATAATTATAGCGAGGAAGTTGTTAAAATGGCTAACTACGCTAAAAACTTCGGTTGCAAAAACAAATAATATGAGTTCACCATTTCAAAAAAGCTTTTCAGCTAAAAGCCCAATCACGACATCGCCTCTTAGAGCAGGCGGTTATGGTTCAGGAGTTGATGGCATGCAATATGTTTCGCCAAAGCAGCCAGAGTCTAATATACTACCGGCTTCAAAACCTAAAAAAGAAGAAAAAATACCCCCACCAATACTTCCTAAAATTATACCAGATCCAGATCCAACCCCAACCAATAGAGATGAAATACTTAAAAAAACTGTAAAAAGAACAGAGCCAGGAGAAGGATTTAAATTCAAGGGAAGCTTTAAGACAATATGGGAAAAAATGAGCCCAAAAGAACAGGCAAAGCATGGAAAGTTTGAAGTTTTTAAAAAAGCCGGAATTGATTATATAAACAATTAT
>OJDI01000798.1_pt1 | contig 11026 bp, 9 predicted proteins | sample 1592601 | NCBI WGS metagenome assembly OJDI01 (sample SAMN05416845, study PRJEB24817) | seawater metagenome | isolation source: Sea water | place: Canada:Atlantic | collected 2013-07 | reverse complement strand
CTACACACTGCATATCGTCGGCAGCGTCAGATGTGTATAAGAGACAGGAGTAATAGTACATAAATAAAAAGGAATTTTAAATGTATTGCCCTAGAACTAATACGCCACTTGAACCTTTACTTGTTGGCGGCATTACTGTTTTTACGTCAGCGCAAGGCGGCGTATTTTTTGATAACAGCCAAATTTTTAAGTTTAGCTCGCCTGAGTTAAAGCATGGTCAGGTATTACTTAAGTATTTGAGTAATTACATTGAAGGTGAGGGCGATGTATCATCGCGAGTAAATTGCCCAAAGTGCGCAAGCATAGTGATGATGCGCCGGTATTTTTCACCGCTCAAAGTGGTTGAGATAGACGAGTGCCCAGGTTGCGCTGGCATATGGCTTGATAGCGGCGAGCTGGCAAAAATACACGAAAACCATTTAACCCCCCGAGAGCGAAAGCTGTTAGCCCACGAAATGGCAACCAATCATGGGTTTATAACTATTAAGCCGCCAAAATCAAAGTACTATCCTAAAGCGCCTACAAATTTTCAAGGCACCACAGTTGAACGGCTGGTGCAATTGGCATTACTTAATTTTGAGTAATAAAAAACGGCGTACTAAAAAGTACGCCGTTTTTGTAATAAATTAACGCTTATGCCGTTTATTTATTACGGTTTTCTTTTGCAAAGGCACGTATTTTACGTTTTTGCGAAAGCGTTACTTTATTAGTACGCCCTGCGAATGGGTTATCACCTTCTCTAAATTCAATTTTGATTGGGGTGCCCATAATTTTAAGTGCTTTACGGTAGTAGTTCATTAGGTAGCGTTTGTAGCTATCTGGTAAATCGTGAACTTGGTTACCGTGAATTACAATACGCGGCGGGTTATAACCACCGGCATGCGCGTATTTAAGCTTAACACGACGACCACGAACAAGTGGCGGCTGGTGATCGGCCTGTGCCATGTCCATAATACGGCGTAGCATTGCAGTACTTATACGTTTAGTTGCTGACTCGTACGCTTCATCAACGGATTCAAATAAGTGGCCAACACCTGTACCATGAAGTGCAGATATAAAGTGCAAGCGTGCAAAGTCAATAAAGCCTAAACGACGGTCAAGCTCGGTTTTAATACGATCTTTAACGTAGTCATCAAGCCCATCCCATTTGTTCACGGCAATAACCAATGAACGACCTGAGTTAAGCGCAAAACCTAATAAACTTAAGTCTTGATCAGAAATACCATCGCGCGCATCTACAACCAATAAAACAACATTACAATCTTCAATAGCCTGCAGTGTTTTAATAACTGAAAACTTTTCTACTACGTCGCTTACTTTTTTACGTTTACGTACACCGGCTGTATCGATTAACACGTACTCTTTTTCGTTTCGTGTCATAGGGATATAGATAGAGTCGCGCGTTGTACCTGGCATATCGTACACAATTACACGTTCTTCACCTAGTATACGGTTTGTAAGTGTTGACTTACCTACATTAGGACGACCAATAATTGCAAGCTTTACCGGCTTATCTGCAAATGCTTGGTGGTCGGTATCATCGCCTTCACCTTCTTCGTAAAGGTCTATTAGCTCTTCATCGTCATCGGCTACGTCTTCATCTTGTGCTGCTAGTTCGGCAATCACAGGTTGAAGTGTGTGCTCAAGTAAAAGTGTAATACCACGACCATGCGCTGCTGCTATGTGATGAATTTCACCCAGTGATAGCTGGTAAAATTCAGCACAGTTTGAATCAGCGTCTATGCCATCGGTTTTATTGGCAACAACAAAACATTTTTTGTCTTGCTTGCGAAGATGATTGGCAATAGCTTGGTCGGCAACGGTCATACCTACGCGTGCGTCTACTAAAAACAGTACGATGTCGGCTTCTTCAATAGCAAGTAGCGATTGGTCAGCCATTTCGATCTCGATGCCTTCTTCTGTGCCATCAATACCGCCCGTGTCCACCACGATAAATTCATAGCCATCGTAATTAGCTTGGCCATATTTTCTATCTCGTGTTAAACCTGGAAAATCGGCTACGAGTGCATCACGAGTACGTGTTAAACGGTTAAATAATGTGGATTTGCCCACATTGGGTCGCCCAACTAGAGCGATCACGGGAAGCATAAACTACCTCTTTAAAAAACAACAAAAGGCTTCGCAGAGCGAAGCCTTACAAAAAACCTTTAAGTGTTAGCTAGTTAGTTAGGTATTTTTACCATACTAACTTCACCATCACGGGTGTATAAAATTAGCTTATCGTCGGCAACAACTGGCTCAACAAAAAAGCCTGAGCTGTCAAAGTCTTCTCGAGATACTAGCTCGCCAGTTTCTTTATTTAGCCAATGTAGGTTACCTTCTTGGTCGCCTAAGGCTAAATAGTTACCTGTAACAGCAGGACCTGTTAAGTACCAACCACGGAGTGCGGGTTGGCTCCAACGTTCAATACCTGAATTTTTATCTAATGCATAAACAACGCCGTTGCTGTCTACTACATAAATACTTTGCGCATCCATCGAAATTTCGCGATAGCTACTGTATTCGCGCTTCCAAACAACATTACCAGAGCGAATATCCACTGCAGCTAAGTTACCGTTGTATGCAATTGCATAAGCGTATGGGCCGCTAATGAGTGGCTGCGTGTCTACATCAACTAGGCGTTCAAATTCTGAGGCACCTTTTGCAGCTGCAATTTCTGCACTCCAAGCTGAGTAACCACTTTCTGAAATTAAAACGCTTAATTTACCTGTTTCAAGGCCAACTAAAACACCACCATTGGCAACAGTGGGTGCACTTTGTCCGCGTAATGTAAGCGCAGGCACTTCTTGCTCAAAGCTCCAACGCTCTTCACCAGTATCTGGATGAAGGGCTAGTAATTTACCCGAGCCTAAGTTTACAAATATTAAGCCATCGCCAGCTGCTGCTTTTGAAAGTGATTCACCAGGTACGTTTTTACGCCATACTTCTTCACCGGTTTCACGGTCAAGTGCTACAACAAAGCCATGTTCAGAACCGATATACAGTTTACCATAAGCTTGTAATATACCGCCTGATAATTTTGCTGAACCGTCGTCGCTCCAAGGCCAAAAAGAGGTGTCTTGGCGTACGTCGGTGTCCCACTGTACATCGCCGTTAGTAAGCGATAACGCTTCTACTTGACCTTCGCGGTTAGCAACATAAACAGTGTCTTTGTAAACAGCAGGTGTTAAGCGAGAAAAATAATGCTCTACGCCGCTACCTACAGACTCTTGCCAAACCACATCAGTTTCAAACTGATTGACGATTTCAGGAAGGACTAGTTCGTCTTCTTCATCACTTGATGAACAACCCATTAGCGTTGCCATACATAGGGCAAGGGTTGCGGTCGTTAATTTTTTCATACCTAAAACCTTATGCCGCTGGGCTAGTTACTGCTAGGTCATCTAACTTAACTTGTAAAAGTGGGTTGCCTGTTAACCCTCCTGCATCTACCGCAGCTTGATAAGCAGTACGTGCTTGCTCTTTATTACCTTGCTGAGCGTAAATATCGCCTTTAAGCTCTGCAACGTTTGCATTAAATGCTTCAGGTAATGGTGCATTTAGTGTGCTTAAAGCATCGTCAAAATTAGTTTGTGCAATTTGAATACGCGCTAAACGTGTAATCGCAATCGCTTTTAATTCTGCATTATCAACGTTTGATACAATCCAGCTTAGCTTTTCACTAGCGACATCTAATTTTTGTGCTTCTACCGCATCTTTAGCGGCAACAAACGCCGCAAGTGCAGCATAGTTTGTGTCTTTATTTTCACTGATAAAAGCATCAGCTGACGATAAAACATCGTCGCCTTCAACTAATTTAGTGTAAGAATCTGACGCTTGCTCAGCGGTTGTAATTTGGTTTTGGTTGTAAGCTTTCCAACCGTATAAACCACCTAAGCCGACAATTACACCAAGTGCCAGTGAAAGACCGTTTTCACGGAAAAAGCGTTTAATTGCTTCTGCTTGTTCTTCTTCTGTTGAATGTATATCCATGATTACCTCTAATATCTGCTTAGCCGTTTATAAGCTCAGCTAGTAGCGCTTTAGCTTGTTCTAATTTTAATGTGACTTGTTCTTTACGCTCGCGTAAATACTTTATGGTCACAACGCCTTGCTCTAATTCATCTTCACCAATAATTACTGCAACAAGTGCATCGCTTTTATCGGCACGTTTTAATTGTTTTTTAAAGTTTCCGCCACCCGCGTGAACCATCACACGAAGGCCAGCCACATCACGGCGTAGTTCTGACGCGATAATTGGGGCTTGAATACTTGCTTTATCGCCCATTGCCGCTAAATATACATCAGCATTACGACGTATGTCACCAACACATTCAAGTGCTTGTAGTAGCAATACTAAGCGCTCTAGGCCCATTGCAAAGCCAACTGCTGGGGTTGCCTTTCCACCAAGTTGCTCTACTAAACCGTCGTAACGTCCACCTGCACACACAGTGCCTTGCGCGCCAAGGCTGTCGGTTACCCATTCAAATACTGTGCGGTTGTAATAGTCTAAACCGCGCACTAATTTTTCGTTAACCGTGTATGAGACGCCAGCTGCGTCTAAACGTTCACATAAATTTTCAAAATGTTCTTTTGATTCAGCATCTAAATGCTCAGACAATTTAGGCGCATCAACTAAGATTGCTTGAACGTCTGGATTTTTGCTATCAAGTACACGTAACGGGTTTGAATACATACGGCGTTTTGAGTCTTCATCAAGCACGTCGGTATGTTGTTCAAGGTAAGCAACAAGCGCATCTCGGTAATCGGCGCGCGCTTCATTAGAACCTAAAGAGTTAAGCTCTAAACGTACGTGCTCGCTAATGCCAAACGCTTTCCATAATTGCGCTGTTAATAAAATAACTTCTGCGTCTATGTCGGCTGTGGCAATACCAAATGTTTCTAAACCAAATTGGTGAAATTGACGATAACGACCTTTTTGCGGGCGTTCATGACGAAACATTGGGCCCATGTACCAAAGTCGTTGTTCTTGATTGTACAGTAAGCCATTTTGGTTGCCAGCACGTACACACACTGCGGTGCCTTCAGGGCGAAGTGTTAGTAAGTCGCCATTGCGATCGGCAAAGGTGTACATTTCTTTTTCTACTATATCGGTTACTTCACCAATAGAGCGTTTAAATAGATCGGTTGATTCTACAATAGGAAAACGAATTTCTTGATAACCGAACGATGCTACAGTCTCGCGTAAAATGTTTTCTACTTTCTGCCAAATTTGTGTATCGCCCGGCAGACAATCGTTCATACCGCGAACTGCCTGAATTTGTTTTGCCACTGATAAATCCTAATTACTGTTTATGTGTAATAAAAAAATGCTTACACAACGAGAATGCTTAAAATTGACCCGACATTATATACCCAAACCAACTCAAGATGCGAGCGTCGTTGGAATTAAAAGAAATTACCATTATTAAAAGTAATACTTTGATATAAAGCCCGATGAAGCGCTGAGCTCTGTATTTTTGAATGCTTGGGTAAATCTATTATAAGGGTCAACGCCAAACACGAATGCTTGGCGGTTTATGCGTTATTTATTCGACTATTTTTACATCGATAGGGGTTTGGCTTTGCTTTTTATCTATGAAATCGCGAACGTAGCCCTCTAATTGCTCAACAATATTGTTATTGTCGATACGGGCTTTTTGACGTTCACCATTAATATACAAACCAGAACGGCGATTTGCACCTGCAAGGCCAATATCACTGACGAGTGCTTCACCAGGGCCATTTACTACACAACCAATAACCGATACAGAAACCGGTTCGATTATATCTTCAAGGCGTTCTTCTAGTTGGTTCATAGTGCTTACTACATCAAACTCTTGACGAGAGCAGCTGGGGCAGGCAATAAAGTTAATACCACGAGAGCGAATGCGCAGTGATTTTAATATATCAAAGCCTACTTTTATTTCTTGTACCGGGTCGGCGGCGAGTGATACACGTAATGTATCGCCTATGCCTTCGGCTAGTAACATACCTAAGCCAACAGCCGATTTAACCGAACCTGAACGCATGCCGCCAGCTTCAGTGATACCTAAATGCAAAGGTTGGTCTATTTCTTTTGCAAGCAAGCGATATGCGCCTACAGCTAAAAATACGTCTGACGCTTTTACCGATATTTTAAATTGATCAAAATCAAGGCGACGCAATATATCTACATGGCGCATTGCTGATTCTAATAACGCCTCAGGTGTTGGTTCACCATATTTTTCCTGTAAATCGCGCTCAAGTGAGCCGCCATTAACGCCAATACGAATAGGGATGTTGTGCTCGCGAGCTGAATCAACAACAGCTCTAATACGCTCTTCGCTTCCTATATTACCAGGATTTATACGTAAGCAATCTACGCCATACTTTGCCACTTTTAGGGCTATGCGGTAATCAAAATGAATGTCGGCAACAAGCGGAATACTTACTTGCTCTTTTATACTTTTAAACGCTTCAGCTGCGTCCATAGTCGGTACCGATACTCGTACTATGTCGGCGCCAGCATCTTGTATGGCTTGAATTTGTGCAACGGTTGCATCAACATCCATGGTGTCGGTATTAGTCATCGACTGCACGGCAATTGGAGCGCCGTCGCCAATAGGCACATTGCCTACATTAATACGGGTGGATTTTCTGCGTTTAATTGGTGATTCTGAAAACATAGCGACTACTCTGCTAATGGTAATGTAAATTTGGCTAAACGGTTCTTAGGAAAAGCCGAAATATCTATTGGCTCACCGTTTAAGGTAATGTTAACTACATTGTGCTTACCAAGCACAACAGCAAAAGGAGGTGTACCAGAAACAGTCATTCTGTAACCTGCTTTTTTAACGCCAAAGGCTATTTTTTCGCCTTCGCCGTCGTGAATTTCGACCCAGCTTTCGTCATTAAATAGCATTTCTATTGTGCTGATGTCGGCTTTATCGGTATCTGACTCTGAAGTTTGTTCGTTAACTGCTTGTGTTATTTCGTTATTTGTTAAATCTGTACTTTGCTCAACAGGCTCTTGGCGTAACTCATCAACATCGTTTGCTGTTTTTTGCTGTTCAATATTAGTTGATTGAATGGCTTGGCGTTCACTCATTATGGTGTTGCCAATATTTATATTTGTGGTTTGTTCTTCAATTGGGGTGGCGTTTTGCCAAAACCATAAAGCAGACGAGCCAATAACAATGGCTATAATAATGTAAGTTACCAACATTAAACGGCTATCGCTTGCTTCTTTTTCTGTACGACGAGAAAAGCTCTGCATGTTAGCTGGTTTTGCTGGCTCAGGTGGTGCTGGCAACATGGCTAATATAGGTGCGCTATCTACTTTTAATTCACGGCAATAGTTCTTTATATAACCTTTAACAAAAGTAATAGGTCCTAACGCTTGAAAATCGTCATTTTCAAGGTGCTTAATTTGAAACTCAGATAGCTTTAGTGGTTTAGCGATGGTTTCAATGCTTACCTTGGCTTGCTCTCTGTGTGCTTTTAAAATTTGGCCTACTGTAGGCTGTTCGCTTTGCGTATTTTCTTCATTCATAATAGGTATGAGTCTGGATCCACTAGTAAAAGTCTATGTCCTGGTTTTAGCTCTATATCAGGACTTAATTTATTCCATCGCATTAATTCATCAATTAATACTTGCTTCTGGGTAGCAATATCGTAAAGGGAGTCGCCAGATTTAATTTCGTAATAAATATTAGGATCGTTTAAGTAAATTTTACTGCCATTCATTACCCGATCCGACTCTTTTAATCCATTCCATTGCAGGAGTTTTTGTAGTTTAACATTGTATCGCACCGAAATGCTAAATAGGTTTTCACCAAACTCAATGATATGAAAAGGCACTCGTAATGTAGCCACTTTAGGATTTAGCATGGGTAACGCTGTTTGCTTATTTGATGATAAGTTTGTAAATGTAACGTCACTACCGTTTTGGTAACCACTCGTTTCAAAAATATCTTCATTTTTAGTGGCTTCGTAAAAAACAACATTTGAGTCGTTACTGGCAGCTGGCGTGTTCGTCTTGACTGCTGACTGACTTGTTTGAGGTGAATTAAAGTTAGCCGTTTTAGGCGCCCCAAAAGAAATAATTTTCACCTCTTCTTTTGCTGCTGGTACTACTTTAGCTGTTACTGTTGAAGCTGCTGTGCTTGAATTAGTAGCTGGCTCTTCAATAACTGACTGAGGCATATTTGTTGTTTTTTGTTGGGTTGTTAATGCAAGTAATACTGCCGACGTATCTGTTGATGGCCCTGTGGGTTTAATTGGTTTTGTTTCAGCTTGTACTGGCTGTTTTACAATTGTTGTTACAGATGTTTTAGGTGTAACTTTTTTTTGAGTCACTTCTTGTGTTGTTGCAGCTTCATCAACAGCTGTATCTGCGCTTAGGTTTATATCATTTCTGGCTATGACCGGATTCGCATCTTGCGTGTTTTGTTCAGGCTTTGCTGGGGTTACTTGTGTCGGTTGCTTAATAACCAGACTTGTTGTGCTGTCTTGATTAGGTGCCTTTTTTCTTACTATTTTTATTTTTGGTTTTGCACTTACATATGTGCTGTCTGCATCAGCTTTTAACTCATTGAGTTTTGCCTTACGATATTTCTCGCGCAGCATTTCAAATTCGTTAAATCGTGTGCGTTGCTCTCTAATTGCGTATGCTTCTTTACTAGTAGAATAGGTTTGTAAAAGTGTGCTTGCTACTTTTTCGGCTTCTTCTATTCGACCCATACGATTTTTAACTAAATAGCTAAGCATTAAAGCACGCGAGGATACTCGGCCTGTGTCGTCATGTTTTTTAAGAATGTCGTTCGCTTTGTATAAGTCACTTTTTGCATAAAACAGAGCCGCTAAGCTTATAAGAGTAGAGGTTCGTTGAGAGCTATGATTAAGCGCTTGCTTAAAGTAAGCTTCTGCGTTTTCAAAATCATCAAATTCAATGGCGCACAATGCTAGATTTTCGTAGCTCTCGGCAACACGAATATACGTTGGAATTTCAATGGCTTTTAAAAATTGATCAGTGGCGCGGTCGTATTCATCAATACCACATAAAAATACACCGTAGTTGTTGAGCGTATTAGGATCATCAGGCTTTATATCTAATGCTTTTTGATAGGCTCTGTCGGCTAATGGGTTTTCACCTACTTGCTGGTAGTAATAGGCCATAGAGTAATGAACTTCAGGTAAGTTGGGAGCGAATTCAGCAGCGCGTTCTAGGTTGTATTTTGCTTGTGAATTATTACCTGTTTTTAGGTACTGTAAGGCTAAAGCTATTCGAGTGCGTGCTGCCCCGGCGTTATTGATTTTATTTTTGACAACGGGCTTATTACTGCCGTTATAACTACTTTCGGTAACACAGCCACTTAAAGCCAGTGCCGATAGTGTTATAGCAAGTATAGATCGCATTACCTTATCTCTTTATTTTTGTCCATATTGCCTATATTACCTAAAAGCCCTCATGTTGCATCAATTATTTAATAATAAACGATTTAACAGGAGGGCTTTTAGTAATTTAACTAAATTTAGGCTTGCTGGATGTTAACTGAGATTTTGTTATCGTCACGCATTTTCTTTTTCGCCATACGTTTAGTGCGGTCAACTACATCGCCGGCTAATTGCCCACATGCTGCATCAATATCATCCCCGCGAGTACGACGCACAATACATGTAATGCCAGCAGCTTGTAAAACCTTAGAAAAGCGGTCTATTCGGCTATTGCTCGAGCGTGTGTATTCGTTACCCGGAAATGGATTAAACGGAATAAGGTTTACCTTAGAAGGCGTGCCTTTTAAAGTTTTAACTAATTCGTGAGCTTGGTCGGTGCTGTCGTTAACGCCGTTAAGCATTACGTATTCAATTGTTACGTCTTTATTGGCTTTAGAGCCATCAATGTAACGACGACATGCCGCTAAAAACTCTTCAATAGGGTACTTTTTATTAATAGGCACTAAAATATCACGCAGTGCGTTATCTGGCGCGTGAAGTGAAATAGCAAGTGCTACGTCAATCTTCTCTTTTAATAAATCAAGTGCCGGTACCACGCCCGATGTACTTAGTGTTACGCGGCGCTTAGATAAACCAAAGCCCCAGTCGTCCATCATTAATTCCATAGCGGGTACTACGTTTTTAACGTTAAGTAATGGCTCGCCCATACCCATCATTACTACGTTAGTAACAGGGCGTTTTTCGCTGTTGCCATCTAGGCCAATATCTTTAGCTACACGCCATACTTGGCCAATAATTTCAGACACTTTTAAGTTACGGTTAAAGCCTTGTTGTGCGGTAGAGCAAAACGTACATTCTAAAGCACAGCCAACTTGCGAAGATACACATAACGTTGCACGTTCTTTTTCTGGGATCCACACGGCTTCAACTTCTTGGCCGCCTTCAAGGACTAATGCGTATTTGATTGTACCGTCGCTCGCTTGTTGGCGAACTGATATTTCAGGGGCTACAATTTCGCATTCAGCTTTAAGCTTTTCTTTAAGCTTTTTATTTACATTGCTCATTTCGTCGAAGTTATCTACGCCAAAATGATAAATCCATTTCATCACCTGATCGCCACGAAACGGCTTTTCACCGAACGATACAAATAGCTCACGCATTGCATCTCGGTTTAAATCTAATAAGTTAATCTTTTTTTGCGCAGTGGTCATGAAACAACCTTAATCAGTAACGGTGGTGATAAAATTTACAAGGGCGAATTGTACACAATTCACTCACTTTAATCATTAAGTAAAACATCAAATATGCCAGTGTAATACTTTAATTAATGACTAAAAAAGGGCTCGAAAGCCCTTTTCATACTTTGCATCACAGGGTTAACTGTGAAACTCAAATTAACGAGTACGTGGGCAAAGCTCTTCGTCAGCGAAGAAGTACGCGATTTCGCGAGCAGCAGATTCAACAGCGTCAGAACCGTGAACAGCATTTTCGTCGATGCTATCAGCGTAGTCTGCACGTAAAGTACCAGCTAGTGCTTCAGCAGGGTTAGTAGCACCCATGATTTCACGGTTTTTAAGAACAGCGTTTT
>OJDI01000796.1_pt1 | contig 11062 bp, 6 predicted proteins | sample 1592601 | NCBI WGS metagenome assembly OJDI01 (sample SAMN05416845, study PRJEB24817) | seawater metagenome | isolation source: Sea water | place: Canada:Atlantic | collected 2013-07 | reverse complement strand
TAATACAGGTCATTAGGCCATTAGGAATAACTAAGTCGACATTTTTTAAGTTGTTACCAGTAGCACCTTTTAATTCAACAACGTTCTTTTTGTCAAAAGGCACTCTGCTTTTAGGTATTTCAATACCTTCTCTACCGGAAAGGTATTGACCGGTTAGTGAGTCTTCACACGCAAGAATGTCATCAACGTTACCTTCTGCAATAATATGGCCACCATGCACACCTGCTCCAGGGCCAATATCAATTACGTAATCGGCAGCGCGAATAGCATCTTCGTCGTGTTCAACCACAATAACGGTATTGCCTAAATCACGTAAATGAATCAGCGTTTCTAGCAAACGTTCATTGTCACGTTGATGCAAGCCAATAGACGGCTCATCTAATACGTACATAACACCCACTAAACCCGCACCAATTTGGCTCGCTAAACGAATACGTTGTGCTTCACCGCCTGATAATGTGCCAGCAGCACGCGATAGGTTGAGGTAATTTAACCCTACGTTAACCAAGAAGCCGAGTCGATCACAAACTTCTTTAAGAATTTTTTCTGCTATTTGGCCTTTTTGCCCGGTTAACTCTAAGCCTTGGAAAAAAGCTAATGCATCAGCAATGGCATATTCTGCTACTTCAGGTAACGGCGTATCGCCAACAAAAACGTTACGTGCTTCTAGTCGTAAACGGCTACCATGACAATCAGGACAACTTTGGCTATTAAGGTATTTCGCTAACTCTTCACGAACCGCGTTTGACTCCGTTTCGCGATAGCGGCGATCCATATTATTTAAAATACCTTCAAACGGGTGTTTGCGAATAACAATGTCACCGCGATCGTTCATATATTTAAATTCTATTTCTTGCTTGCCGCTGCCTTTTAAAATTAATTGCTGAGTTTTTTTATCTAGCTCATTAAAGGCTAAATCAAGCGAAAACTGATAATGATCAGCCAAGGCTTGTAACATTTGAAAATAATAAAAGTTGCGTTTATCCCAACCCCGAATAGCGCCACCGGCTAAACTTAGTTCTGGGCTAGTAATAATTCGACTTTCATCAAAAAATTGCTGATTACCTAAACCATCACAGGTTTGACATGCCCCTGCAGGATTGTTGAAGGAGAACAAGCGAGGTTCTAATTCTTGCATGCTATAACCACATTTAGGGCAAGCAAAATTGGCAGAAAAGACTAATTCTTCTTTTTTAGGATCATCCATAAAGGCGACTTTTACTGTACCAGAGGTCAGTGAAAGGGCGGTTTCAAAAGATTCAGAAAGGCGTAATTGAATGTCTTCACGTACCTTAAGGCGATCAACAACCACTTCAATAGTGTGCTTTTTTTGTAATTCTAAGCTTGGTGGATCTGAAAGGTCACAAACTTCGCCGTCGATACGGGCACGAATATAGCCTTGAGCCGCGAGGTTATCTAATAATTTAGTATGTTCACCTTTACGGTCTTGCAACACCGGGGCAAGCACCATAACTTTGGTGCCTTCTTCTAGCGCTAATACGCGATCAACCATTTGAGAAATGGTTTGTGCAGTAAGCGGTAAATGATGATCAGGACAACGAGGCTCACCAACACGCGCGTAAAGTAAGCGTAAATAATCATATATTTCGGTGATGGTTCCCACGGTTGAACGCGGGTTATGCGAGGTTGACTTTTGCTCAATTGAAATAGCAGGAGACAAACCTTCAATGTGATCCACATCGGGCTTTTCCATTAAAGATAAAAACTGGCGAGCATAAGCAGAAAGCGACTCTACATAGCGTCTTTGTCCTTCGGCGTATAAAGTATCAAAGGCTAATGAAGACTTACCTGAGCCCGAAAGGCCGGTAATAACAACTAACTTATCGCGAGGAATATCTACATTAATGTTTTTCAAGTTATGAGTGCGAGCACCCCTGACTTCAATTTTCTTCATAATGACTTTTGACCAATTTAACGTCCGGGTTTGTGATACGAGATTATCGTAAACAAAGATCAGACTGAATCTAAATTATCTTATGTCTCAGTAACATTTTACATAATGATTAACGATATAATACGCGCTAAACTAAGTTGTTTTTATCGTTAATGATACCAAACGTAGCGTTGTTCTGAACATAAAGTTGGAACCGAATATTATCGCACAATTTTTAGTCCAAATTCATCTTAAATCTCTGTTTTTGTTCATTCGATTGCCGTGTTAATATGTGCGCGTTTATATCTTCCCTACAAAATTAGAGTTTAAGTTTCATGAGCGTATCCGGTTTAAATAATATCGAGAAGAAAGCCGCATTATCATTGGCGTCAGTGTTTGGCTTGCGCATGCTAGGCTTGTTTATGATCTTGCCCGTTTTTGCCATTTACGGTGAGCAACTTATTGGCTATAGCCCTATTTGGCTTGGCGCAGCTATTGGCGCTTATGGTTTAACGCAAGCTTTGTTACAAATTCCAATGGGAATTTTGTCAGACAAATTTGGACGTAAACCTGTTATTTTAACCGGTTTAGTCATTTTTTTACTTGGTAGTATTGTCGCCGCCATGTCAGACACTATTTATGGCGTGGTATTTGGCCGAGCTTTACAAGGAACCGGTGCTATAGCGAGTGCCATTCTTGCATTAGCGGCTGACTTAAGCCGAGAAGAGCAACGTCCTAAAGTGATGGCAACCATTGGCATGTTCATTGGTCTTTCGTTTACTATCGCCATGATTATTGGCCCAATAGTCGCACAAGCGTTTGGGCTAAGTGGCTTATTCTGGTTTATCGCCTTGTTAACGATATTTGCCATGCTGACCATTCAATTTATTGTCCCCAATTCTATAAATACCGCCCCTAAAGGCGACAATGTTGCTTTGCCATCAAAATTAGGCAGCTTAATTCGTGACAATCAATTGTCGCGTTTAAATTGGGGGGTATTTATTTTACACATGGCGTTAACGGCATGTTTTGTTACTTTACCCAAACAATTTGTTGCTAATGGTTTAGCGCTAGAACAGCATTGGCAGCTTTATTTACCGACGTTAATTGGCTCATTTTTCTTAATGGTGCCATTTATGATCATCGGCATGAAAAAGCAAAAAGAAAAGCAAATGTTTAGTGCGGCGGTTGCACTGTTAACCTTGGCGCTTTTATTACTTTGGTATTTACCGACTAGTTTGTTTAGCTTAGTTGTCTTGGTAATGATGTTTTTTACCGCTTTTAATTACTTAGAAGCCACTATGCCGTCAATATTATCGCGCATAGCCCCTGCCGGCGTTAAAGGCAGTGTGATGGGGATTTATTCAAGTAGTCAATTTTTAGGGGCTTTTGCTGGTGGTATTTTAGGCGGCTTTGTTGCTGGCGAATTTGGTGAGCAAACTATATTTTTGGTGACCGGTTTATTTGCTTTAGTTTGGTTACTTTTAACCTTAGGTATGAAACCCTTGAAAAAATCGAAAGCTTATAGTTTTTCAACCAGTATTATTAGCGATGAAAAAGCGGTTGAAGTAGCACAAAAGCTGAGTGAAATGCCGGGTGTTATTGAAGCAACCATTATGCATGAAGAAGCTGTCGCTTATTTAAAAGTAGACGATAAAACGGCTGATCTTGTGAGTATTAAAGCGTTATTAAATCAATAAATAAAGGTTAATATTAACCTAGTTAGCCGGATAATAGGCTTTAAAATACCGCGGTGATGAAATCTGTAATATGCTTTTCGGCTATTTGCATATTAACTTCATCATCTAACTCTTTTCCGACTAATGCATTGCCTAACGGCGACTCTGGCGTAATAACGACAATATTTAAAATGTTATTGTTTGCCAGAGTAAGTTTACAACGATAACCACCGGCAACAGGTGCTAGAAAAAACCACTGTTGTTTATCTATATCCTTTTCTAATTGTACAACCGCACCAACAGCTACTTTTAATTTGGTTTCTAATGCTTCAAGCGGAAAACTGTGTAAACGTTGAATAGCATATTTTATCTCATCTACTCGCCTAGATTGCCCCTCGGCTAAGTAACTCTGCTCTATGGCTAAGGTATCGTATTGTGTTTCTGCCACTGATTGATCGTCGGTAGCGGCTTTATGCGCATTGTTCGCTGCCATTAATGCTAACGATAACTCTTGCTGTAATTGAGCAGTAACTTGCTCAATAATCATTTTTTTGTCGATGTTAATATCGCTTCTCCGACTTTCCTTTGTTAATAACTCAAGCGCAGCATACTCAAATTATAAAGAAAGTAAACTCGTGCTTTCAATGAAGATAACATTGACTATGTTTGTCAGTATCTGACAGGTGTCAAAATAAAGCTTGAATTTTAGCTTACTAGCAGATATTTTATAATCTGATAAGTTTAAGCAAAAATATAAACTACCTTTATATTCCTTAGCTATAAATTAATATAACCATTAAAAGTGACTTAATATGAATGATAATGCTGCCTTTCCACATTTATTAGCGCCATTAGATTTAGGCTTTACCTCTTTAGCTAACCGAACGTTAATGGGCTCTATGCATACCGGCCTGGAAGAAGAAAAAGGTGGCTTTGACAAGCTCGCTGCATTTTATAAAGCTCGCGCTAAAGGCGGTGTTGGGCTTATTGTTACCGGTGGTATTAGTCCTAACATGCGTGGTCGCCTAGCTCCTTTGGGTTGTGAACTCAGTAAGTTTTGGCACGTAGCTAAACATAAAAAAATTACCGATGCCGTGCACGAATACCCAACTAAAATTTGTTTACAGTTATTACATGCCGGTAGATATTCGTACCACCCATTTAGTGTGTCTGCTAGTAAAGTAAAATCTCCCATTAACCCATTTACCCCAAAAGCTATGTCGGTGCGCGAAATCAAAGGCACGATTAAAGACTTTGCCCATTCTGCAAAACTGGCGAAAAAAGCAGGCTACGATGGTGTTGAAATTATGGGCTCTGAAGGTTATCTCATTAACCAGTTTAGCTGTGTAAAAGTAAACAAACGTACTGATGAATGGGGCGGCAGCATTGAAAACAGAATGCGTTTAGCCATTGAAACTATTCGTGCTGTTCGCGCTAGCGCAGGTGACGATTTTATTATTATTTTCCGTTTATCTATGCTTGATTTAGTGGATGGTGGTAACAGCTGGCAAGATGTTGTAACCATGGCTAAAGGTGTTGAAGCGGCAGGGGCAACATTAATTAATACCGGTATTGGTTGGCATGAAGCTCGCGTTCCTACCATCTCAACATCAGTACCGCGCGCGGCATTCACTTGGATCACCGAGCGAATGAAAAAAGAAGTGTCAGTACCTTTAATTACCACAAACCGTATCAATACCCCTGAAGTGGCAGAAGAAATATTGTCTTCAGGACAAGCCGACATGGTATCGATGGCACGCCCATTTTTAGCTGATGAAAACTTTGTTGTGAAAGCGGCGGCCAATAAAAGTGATGAAATTAATACCTGTATTGGTTGTAACCAAGCCTGTTTAGATCACGTGTTTAGTCAAAAACGCGCCTCATGTTTAGTTAACCCAGTTGCTTGTTATGAAACTGAACTGACTTTTGTAAAAACCAATAACAAGAAAAAAATTGCGGTAGTGGGTGCTGGGCCTGCTGGTTTAGCGTTTAGTGTTTATGCGGCTCAGCGCGGCCATAGTGTTGAAATATTCGACCGTGGTAGTGAAATTGGCGGGCAATTTAACTACGCCAAACAAATACCTGGTAAAGAAGAGTTTTATGAAACGCTACGTTATTTCAATAAACAAATTGAGCTGTTAGACGTTAAGTTGCATTTAAACCAGCAACAAAGTGCAGAGCAATTAGCGGGTGCGGGTTTTGACGAAATAGTGTTAGCCACAGGTATTGTACCAAGAGCATTAGACATTAAAGGTATTGAACACGAAAAAGTTAAATCCTACATTCAAGTACTACGTGATAAAGAACCTGTGGGCAAACGTGTAGCCATTATTGGTGCCGGTGGTATTGGTTTTGATGTCGCTGAATTCTTGGTAGAAGAAGAGTCGCTAACCACCAATGCTGACAAATGGTTAGCAAGTTGGGGTGTTGACAAAGCCTATCAAGAAAATGGTGGTTTATCGGGTAAAATGGCACATGAAGCGCCAAATCGCGAAGTGTACTTACTGCAACGTAAAACCACTAAAGTGGGGGCGGGTTTAGGTAAAACCACTGGCTGGATCCATCGTGCAACCTTACAGAAAAATGGCGTACAAATGATAGCGGGTGTGTCTTACGACGAAGTAAATGATGAAGGCTTAGTTATTTCCATTGATGGCGAGCAGCAAACGTTGAAAGTAGACAATGTGATTATTTGTGCTGGGCAAGAGTCTGAGCGTAGTCTTTATAAGCAGTTAGAAGCACAAAACGTTAATGCTCACTTGATTGGCGGTGCAAATGTTGCTGCTGAACTTGATGCAAAACGCGCGATAAGACAAGCGGCAGAACTGGCCGCGAAAATCTAAGCTAATAACGCAATAAGTAAAACTGAAATGCCATGAGCCTTATATAATTAATGCTCATGGCAATTTATCTGAAAATTCAATAACTGATCACAAAGACAATAATTTAAATTGAAATAATCATTAACTTATCAAGGTCTAATGATATGCTTACAAAAAGCATTTTGTAGATAACTAATAGATAAGAGTGACTATGACGCTAATATTCAACCCCGCAATTGCTATTTCGAACTCACTCAGGTTTAAAGCTAAATTTTCTCTCTTAGCCTTAATGTTTTATCTGCCACTGATCGCTAGTTTCATTTGGATTGTTAAACAACAATTCCATAATCTCAATCAATATCAATTAGAATTATCGGGCAATACTCAGATCAGTGCTATCGTTGAGCTCGAACAAGCGGTTGGAAATATTCGTTTAAGTCAAAATCGTAGCAATGATATTACTCAGAAAATTGAGCAACTAACGTTGCCCGAAAATAATAAGCAAACCTTGCTTGTGGGTTGGCAAAACTTACGCGTTAGCGAGCGGAAATTTAATGACTTTTCGATGTTTTACGATAAAACATTCGCCGAGCGAGAAAACTTAGCAGCAGTAAGTGGTTTGTCGAGAGAGCCAGATCCACAAGCTTTTTATCTTGCTGAAGCGGCGTTGATAAGAATGCCTGCCTTAGTTGAATACACCGGCAGGGTTAAAGACTTAACAATCAGTATTATTAGTAATAACGGTTTTAGTGCTGAAACATATACTTTGCTAGTTGCTTTAGATAATCGCTTAGATGAACTACAGCTACAGTACGCAAAAACTATTGAACAACTTAAACGTGTTGCCCCTAACATGTTTAATAACTACTTATCGCAATATGAAAATGTAAAGCAATCGGTAGACAATTATCAGGCATTACTGCGTAGCGAAGTTATTAATCCTGATAGCATTCAATGGCGTGCCGCTCAAGCCAAAAGCTTAGGAGATGCGCAATACCAGCAACAGCAAGAATTAATGGTTTTGTCAGATAAACTTTTAGTTGATCGTATTCAACAGTTAAAAAGTAGTGGCATGCAAGCACTGTGGTTATTATCGATAATACTTGTGATTATTATGTTGGCGATAAGCTATTTATTAGTGGGTATTTACCAATCATTGAGTGAAAATGTTAATAAAATAAATTTAGCCGCAGAGCGATTAGGTAATGGTGACTTCTCATTTAATATTAGTAGCAGTGCGAAGGATGAGCTTGGCGATATTACTCGTCGTTTTAGCCAAATGCAGCACAAAATTCATACATTATTATCGAGAGTTGCTAATGATGTTTCGGTACTAAAATCGGCAGCAGCTAATATTAATAGCCTAACCGAAGCGATGGAAAAAAATATTGCCCTACAGCAGCAAGATACTCATCAAGTTGCTAGTTCTATTAATCAAGTTAATGATTCTGTGCAAATAATTTCATCAAATACGGCGGACGCTAAAATCCTGACAGAGCATGCATACACAAGTGTTAATCATGGTGAAGAAGTTATAAGTGATACTGCCAATGTAATCACCGCTATATCTTCTCAAGTAAATGCTTCCGCTGAAGTTATCAATGAGCTCGCGTTGCATAGTAGTGAGATTGGTAAGTTTGTTAATGTGATCAGAGAGATAGCAGATCAAACTAACTTATTAGCATTAAATGCCGCAATAGAAGCGGCACGAGCAGGAGATCAAGGTAGAGGTTTTGCCGTTGTTGCTGACGAAGTGCGAACATTAGCGGTTAGAACACAAGATTCTACCAGTGAAATTCAACGCATTATCGAACAGTTACAGTTAGGTACCGGCCGTTCAGTTGAAGCGATGAAAAATGGTGTTGAACAGGCTGAGCAAGGCGTTGAAAAAACCGCACTAGTGGCTGATGCCTTTCAACAGGTCAGTCAGAGTGTTACTGAAATAGTTTCAGCAACCACTCAAATATCAAATGCTGTTGAGCAACAACGAAATATGGTGATTGGTATCACAGGAAACACCCATGATATTGCTGAAAGTACTGATAATTTGTTACAGTCAGCTGAAGACGCCGCAAATGCCGGTGCTAATATTTCTCAACTTGCAGAAGATCTTGCGGTACAATTAGCGCAGTTTACTCTGAAAAAATAATTATCTAGGCAGAATGAATAATAATAACACACAGAAATTTTCCATTACGCACGCAGGCAACCGTTAATATGGTTGCCATTAATACTATGGTTGGGATAGCTGCTACAGATATCGAGATTGCCAATTCAGCTGCTGATTTTAAACAATTACTATTGGCAGAAATTTCCCAAGCCACCACTCGTATCTACATTTCTGCGCTTTATATACAAGACGATGAAGCCGGCAGAGAAGTGCTAGCCGCTTTATATCAAGCTAAGCAAAAAACGCCATCATTAGATATTTGCTTATTCGTAGATTTTCATCGTGCACAAAGAGGCTTAATTGGTGATAAAGAATCTGGCGGTAACCGTGACCTTTACTTAGCGCTTGAAAAGCAACACAAAGTATCTATTAATATTTATGGTGTACCCGTTAAGCGTAAAGAATTACTGGGCGTTTTACACTTAAAAGGCATGGTAATTGACAATGTATTGCTTTACACCGGTGCCAGTATTAATGATATTTATTTACAGCAAACAGACCGTTATCGCCTCGATCGCTATTATCGTTTAAACAGTCAGGCTTTAGCAGATAACTTTTGTGAATACTTGCAACGCTGCTTTATTGAACCCGCATTGGCTCCGCTATTAAATCAAGGTGATGTCCCCAATGCAAAAAGAATAAAGCGTAAAATTGTTCGCTTAACTAAGTTATTAAAAGCGGAAAAATATAAAGCTTTTAACACGCAAAAGCCTGACAATAATATCGAAGATATTCAAGCGTCTATGCTGGTAGGTTGTGGCCGCCGAGGCAATCAGCTAAATCGCGCTATTAGAGATTTAGTGCGCAATAGCCAAGAGTCGTTAGTTATTTTTACCCCTTATTTTAATTTACCTAAGCCTTTGCTCAGAGACTTAGATGCGGCACTAAAACGTGGTGTAAAAGTTACTTTAACGGTGGGTGATAAAAAAGCCAATGACTTTTATAACCCTGATGAAACCACTTTTTCAACCGTTGAAATAGTACCTTATATTTATGAACGTTTACTGGTGAGCTTTTTATCTCGTCGTCAAAAATTTCTCGATAATGGAAATTTGTCACTGAGGTTGTGGCAGCATGATAGCAACAGCTTTCACTTGAAAGGCATAGTGGCAGATAATCGCTATCACTTATTAACGGGAAGCAATTTAAATCCTCGGGCTTGGTCGCTTGATTTAGAGAATGGTATTTTACTCGATGATGAAAAAGGGCGGTTAGCGGATAAGTTTAATGCCGAATTTCAACGTATTACCGAGCATACCAAAATTATTCATAATATCGCTGACATTGAAAGCTTGCATAATTACCCCGATAAACCGCGTAAATTATTAAAACGTTTACGAATGACGCAAATCGACAGGCTATTAAAGCGGTTCCTATAAAAACAGTATTTATAGCAAGTTGAATATTTAGTTGCTCATTTAAAATGTGAAATGAGCAACAACCACGTTATAAAGTTTATAAGCATAATAACTAGTGACCAAATTTTATGCCTGGTAATTATCTGTTTTTATGATTGTTAGGTATTACAGTGTTAATTTTTCACTGGTGCTATTCTATTGCTGAGCCGTTTATTTTAATGATATTAAAGTATCAAGCTGGGCGTGTTGATATTCCTCATCGTTAATGAAGTATTGCTTTATTTCGTTACCGGAAACTAACTTGATAATTTCTTGGTCATAATGCGCTTGTAGCTTTTGCCCTTTCTCTGATTGTGTAAAAGCTAAATATAAGCGCTCTTCTGGGCCAATGACTTTATGGCTATATTGGGTTTTAGGGTCAGCTAAACCTAAATTAGTGTGATAAGTAACAGCGACATCTACGCGTTTTTTTTCAATTAGCTTAGCAATATTATCGATATAATCTACACCATAAAAGCGGGAATTCTTAGGTAAAAACTTTTGTAGTTCGTAATCTTTTCTCCCTGCAATTGTTAATCCGGCCAGGTCGTTAGCTTGGCTTATATTGTGCTTACTTTGATCATAAATTGCATAGAGAGGGTATTCAATATCAAGGTGGTATTTGGGGAATAGTAATTGCCGATTTTTATGTTTATAACTTCCAACGATCATGTCTGCTCGGCCCGTTTCAACTAGGCTTAAAGCGCGACTCCAGCTGGTAGATATAAACTCTAATTGATAGTCTTTGCCATAAATTGCTCTAACAATATCCCAATATGTACCTGTGCCATCAGCATTGGTATATTCTTGCCACTCCTCGCTAGCAACTATTAGTACAGGTAATTGCTTAGCAGTAGCACAGTGGCTGATAAAAAAAGCAGCAATACATATAAGTATTTTATCCATAAGTTATTGATTTATTTCCATATAATTTATATTGTTTTTTATTGTTGTGACAAGCTGCTTTTTTGCACAATATTTACTATAAACTAATATAAAAACAGTACAACAACTATACTAACTCGTAGTATATATTTGTTGTGCTGGGTTATAGCTCATCCAAGAGGTTAATACGTACTTGTTTGATGAAATAGGTATAT
>OJDI01000795.1_pt1 | contig 11064 bp, 9 predicted proteins | sample 1592601 | NCBI WGS metagenome assembly OJDI01 (sample SAMN05416845, study PRJEB24817) | seawater metagenome | isolation source: Sea water | place: Canada:Atlantic | collected 2013-07 | reverse complement strand
CCAGAAACCAAAGTAACTGCGGTTGAAGCAAAAGACGATGGTTTGTACGTTACTTTTGAAGGCAAAAAAGCACCTGCTGAGCCAGTACGTTACGACAAAGTACTTGTAGCAGTTGGCCGTAAGCCAAATGGTAATCTAGTAAGTGCTGATAAAGCCGGCGTTAATGTTGATGAGCGTGGTTTCATCAATGTTGATAAGCAAATGCGCACTAACGTAGAGCATATCTTTGCCATTGGCGACCTTGTAGGTCAGCCTATGCTTGCACACAAAGCGGTACATGAAGGTCATGTTGCTGCAGAAGTGGTTGCAGGTCAGAAGCACTACTTCGACCCACGTGCCATTCCATCAGTTGCCTACACAGAGCCAGAAGTTGCTTGGGTTGGTCTAACTGAGAAAGAAGCTAAAGAGCAGGGCGTAAACTACGAAGTAGCTTCGTTCCCGTGGGCTGCATCAGGCCGCGCAATTGCTCAAGACTCGACTAACGGTTTGACCAAGATGATTTTCGATAAAGAATCTGGTCGCGTTATTGGTGGTGCAATGGTTGGTACTAACGCGGGCGAAATGCTTGGCGAAATTGGCCTAGCTATTGAGATGGGTGCTGACGGTGAAGATGTTGCACTTACCATTCATGCTCACCCTACGCTAAACGAATCAATTGGACTAGCGTCTGAAATATTCGAAGGAAGCATCACTGATTTGCCAAACCCTAAGGCAAAGAAAAAGAAATAAGTCGCTTTTTTCTGATGTAATAAAAACCCGCTAATTAGCGGGTTTTTTAATTTTTAAAGGTAAATGTTAGGCTATGACCTTGTCTTTCAGTACAGGTTCGGGCTCAGGCCCTGCTACTGCATCGTTAGCGGTTTGTAAGTGCGCTGGAGTAAACTCACTGCTATCCATATTGCGCTGCGCCATAAGACGTTTCACCGTATCGGCGCAGTACGCTTTTCTACAGCATTGCGACAACAGTAATTCATGACGCTGAACTCGTTCGCGAATAAATTTCACAACCAGCCCCCGCAACCATTGCAACCCTGCGTCTTGATCTTGGCGCTTGTGCCACATTACCGAAAGTGGCGAGCTGACAATTTCCACTGGCGTTTCGAATACAGCCAGTTCACCAGAAAATATTTCCTTCTCTACCACCAGAGATGGCGCTACGCAGATAAGATTGCTCTCTTTCAAAAGTGGGGTAGCGTTATAAAACTGATTAACCGACATGGCAACTCGTCTTTTCAGTCCCAAGTTGGCCAATACTTGATCGGTTGGGCCAGTGACATCGCCCGTGACCGACACCAACAAATGATCGGCTGCTACAAAGTCATCCAGTGTAAGTTGAGACGCTGCAAGAGGATGATCGGGGCGCATTATTACCACCCAACTCGGGTCTAGCACATGCTCTGCACGTATAACTGAATCAGGCTCTTGATGCTTTGAAAACGTTAACTCAGCCTCGGCGTCTTTTAATATTTTGTCTGTTTCCATGTCGTAATTAGGAATAGCGTGAATATTAATGCCAGGTGCCTCATTTTCAATCACCTTTCTAAGAGGGCCCCATACCATGGAAACAATACTGTCAGTGGCGGCTATACGAAAAGTGCGTTTGGCAGTGGCCGGATTGAAATCGGTGGGGTTAACCGCTACTTCAAGCTCTCCCAGCGGCCCTTGAATTTGACTCCACAGGTTCTTTGCGTAAGACGTAGGCTGAATGCCTCTACCGTCTTTTACAAACAGCTCATCTTTCCATGCGGTGCGCATTCTTGATAAGGCGTTCGATACAGCGGGCTGTGTCATTGAAAGCCTGTCTGCTGCACGTGTAATCGCGCCCTCTGTCATGATGGCATCGAAAATCATCAATAAATTTAAGTCATGTGGACGCATTGCCGTCTCCATTAAAAACCTGAATGTAGCCTCAATATTAAGCGTTTATAGCCAATTTTTACGCTATATATATGTGCGGTTAACAAGGGTGTTACATAACCTCAAAGCATCACATTAAATGATGTGTTGCATATGAAAAGATAATTATTTTTATTGTTTAGACTTTAGCATAATGCGCGCCATCAAACCTATAGCTAATTTCAAAAGAGTATCTTGCAATGAAAACTTTAACCCGTTTTATGGCAGTGGTAGGTCTCACTGCACTTATCGCTGCATGCGGTGATAAGCAGGAATCTGATCAAATGATGCAAGCGAGTAACGGTGTGCCGGTAGATGTGGCTACTGTGGTATCACAACGCTTGACCGAGTGGGACAACTTTACGGGTCGCCTAGAGTCGCCGCATATTGTAGCGCTTCGCCCTCGTGTTTCAGGCTATGTTGATTTTGTTGCCTATGAAGAAGGTGAATATGTTGAGCAAGGACAAACTCTTTTTCTTATCGACAACAGAATGTTTAAAGCAGAAGTATCCCGTTTAACGGCGCAGCTTGAAGAAGCCCAAAGCCGACTATCTCTTGCGAAGCAAAATTACGACCGTGCCTTTAAGCTGCGTGAAACTCAAGCGGTATCAGAAGAAGTGTTAGATGCTCGATTAGCCGAGAAGAGTCAGGCGATGGCGAGTTTAAATCAAACGCAGGCGTCATTAGAAGTTGCTAGATTAAATCGCGGTTTTGCCCGTGTTGAAGCGCCTATTTCAGGTCGTGTATCGCGCGCCAATATTACCGAGGGTAACTTTGTTACCGCAGGGCAGACCGAACTTACTCGTATCGTGTCTACCGACCGTCTGTATGCCTACTTCGACATTGACGAGCAAACCTACCTTAATTACTTATCTGATAAAACCAATGCCTCTACTGCAGTGAGTGAGCAGCCAGTAGCAATGCGCTTGGCAAACGAGAATGATTACATGCACTGGGGGCAAATCGACTTTATTGACAACCAGGTTAATGCAAATACCGGAACCCTTCGCGTACGCGCTGTGTTCGACAATGAAAACGGCCGTTTAATTCCAGGCTTGTTCGCTCATTTGAAACTTGCGGGTGATACCAACGAGAAGGGCATACTAATTAAAGAAAGAGCCATAGGCACCGACCTGAATAATAAGTACGTGCTTGTGGTAAATGATGACAATAAAGCGGAGTACCGCCCAGTCACGTTAGGTGACAAAGTAGGAAGCATGCGCATTATTAAGCAAGGGCTTTCTACAGACGACACTATTGTAGTTAACGGACTTCAACGAGTTCGCCCGGGCGCAACCGTGGCCAGAAACAAAGTTCCTATGAGTGATGAAGATGCCCTTGCAAACTTAGAGCATTGGCAGTCTCGCGTTGATAGCGCAACGCAAGTTACCCAAAACATGGCGCAAGTAGAAGACGTGTTATCAGGAGGTTCATTTTCTACCGGTTCAGCAACGGCAGGCCTTAAGTAATGAATGTTTCGCAATTTTTTATTAGCCGGCCGATATTCGCCGGCGTATTGTCCATTCTTATATTTATCGGTGGTGCCATTGCGGTATGGCAGCTACCCATTACTGAATACCCAGAAGTGGTGCCACCCACAGTTGTAGTCACGGCTAACTATCCTGGTGCCAACCCTGAAGTAATAGCAGAAACCGTCGCCACTCCGTTAGAGCAAGAAATTAACGGCGTAGAAAATATGTTGTATATGTCGTCGCAGGCTACAAGCGATGGACGCATGACGCTCACTATTACCTTTGCCATTGGTACCGACCCAGACGATGCCACAACCCTAGTACAAAATCGTGTTAATCGCGCGACCCCTCGATTGCCACAAGAAGTACAGCGCCTTGGTGTAGTGACCGAAAAATCATCTCCAAATTTAACCATGGTGGTGCATTTAACGTCACCGGATAATCGCTACGACATGCTGTATTTGTCGAACTATGCCGATCAAAATGTAAAAGATGAACTTGCGCGAATTGATGGTGTTGGTCAGGTGCGTTTATTTGGCGCAGGTGAGTTCAGCATGCGCGTATGGCTCAACCCAAGTAAGCTTGCTGCACTGCAGATGAACCCCGGCGACGTGGTTGCCGCCATTGCAGATCAAAATCAACAGGCTGCCGCTGGTAGCTTGGGCGCACAGCCTACTGGGTCTAGTGAATTTCAGCTGTTAATCAACGTTCGCGGCCGGTTAAAAGACGAGTCAGAGTTTGAAAATATCATCGTTAAAACTGGCGATGATGGTGAAATTACGCGACTAAAAGATATAGCGCGTATAGAGCTTGGTGCAAATACTTACTCGTTACGTTCGCTGCTTAATAACAAGCCGGCTGCGGCAATCCCAATTTTTCAGGCTCCAGGTTCAAATGCAATACAGATCTCTGACGATGTCCGCGCTCGCATGGCTGAGTTATCTCAGCTGTTCCCTGAAGGGCTAGAGTTCGACATTGTTTACGATCCCACTGTGTTTGTAAGAGGCTCCATAGAAGCGGTAGTAAACACCCTTTTTGAGGCAGTGCTGTTGGTGGTGCTCGTCGTGGTTCTGTTTTTGCAAACATGGCGCGCCTCAATTATTCCCTTAGTGGCGGTTCCTATTTCGTTGGTAGGCACCTTTGCATTTATGCAGCTAATGGGCTTTTCCCTCAATGCGCTGTCTCTGTTCGGGTTAGTTTTGGCAATAGGTATCGTAGTTGACGATGCCATTGTGGTGGTGGAAAACGTAGAGCGAAATATCGCAGAGGGTAAAACGCCTTTCGATGCCACCGTGCAGGCGATGAAAGAGGTTACTGGGCCTATTATTGCCACTACGCTAGTGTTGGCAGCAGTATTTGTTCCCACTGCATTTATGAGCGGTTTAACAGGGCAGTTCTATAAACAGTTTGCATTAACCATTACCATTTCAACGGTTATCTCTGCGATAAATTCTTTAACTCTCAGTCCAGCGCTGTCTGCGCTGCTGCTAAGACCTCATGGCAAGTCTAACGATTGGCTAACGCGGGGTATGGACAAAGTATTTGGCAGATTTGTGTTTGCGCCCTTTAATCGGTTATTCGAGCGCAGTGCTAAAGGGTATACCAATGCAGTTGGTGGTTTAATTCGTAAGAGCAGCATTGTATTAGTGCTTTACGCCGGCCTTATTGCGCTAACTTACAATCAATTTGCTACCACGCCAACGGGGTATGTGCCCCCTCAAGATAAGCAATATCTAGTGGCGTTTGCTCAGCTTCCTAATGCAGCAAGTTTGGACAGAACAGAAGAAGTTATTCGAGAGATGTCCCGTATTGCTATGGAACACCCTGGTGTCTCAGACGCGGTAGCATTTCCTGGGCTAAATATTAACGGGTTTACCAATAGTCCCAGCTCGGGCATCTTGTTTACGCCGTTAAAACCTTTCGATGAGCGCGAGTCTCCAGAGCTATCGGCAGGTGCCATTGCCGCTAAACTAAATCAACAGTTTGGCTCGATAAAAGGCGCCTATGTGGCCATATTCCCACCGCCGCCGGTCAATGGCTTGGGTACGATTGGTGGCTTTAGATTACAGGTTGAAGATAGAGGCAACCTTGGGTTTGAAGAGCTAGAGCGAGTTACTCAAGAAGTGATTGGCAAAGCGTGGCAGCATCCTGCGCTTACCGATGCCTTCACCAGCTTTACCGTTGCCGTTCCGCAATTAGATGTAGATGTGGATAGGGAAAAAGCAGTCAGCCAAGGGGTAAACATAGATACCTTGTTTACCACCATGCAAGCTTATCTCGGCTCGCTGTATGTGAACGACTTCAATCTATTTGGGCGAACTTATCAGGTGAACGTGCAGGCCGATGCGCAGTACCGCCAAGATATAGAAGATATTAGCCAATTCAAAATACGAAACGCTCAGGGCGACATGATCCCACTTGGTTCATTTTTAGACGTTGAGCATAGCGCCGGCCCAGACAGAGTGATGCATTACAACGGCTACATTACCGCGGAAATTAATGGCGCACCTGCACCTGGATATTCCTCTGATCAGGCTAGGGCAGCAATCGAGAAAATTCTTGCCGAGACATTACCGTTAGGCATGACCTACGAGTGGACAGAGCTCACCTACCAGCAAATACTGGCGGGTAACGCAGCGGCTTATATCTTCCCACTCGTTGTGCTGTTGGTGTTCTTAGTATTAGCGGCTCAATATGAAAGCTTGCGTTTACCGTTAGCCATTATTCTTATTGTGCCTATGACCCTGCTAAGCGCGTTAATAGGGGTTAAAATTTACGGTGGAGATAACAACATATTCACCCAAATAGGGTTAATCGTGTTGGTTGGCTTGGCAACTAAAAACGCCATTCTTATTGTAGAGTTCGCGAAAGAGTTACAAGACAGCGGCATGAGTGCGTTAGCGGCAATTAAAGAAGCGAGCCGCTTGCGTTTACGCCCTATTTTAATGACTTCAATCGCATTCATCATGGGTGTACTGCCAATGGTACTCTCTACTGGTGCAGGGGCTGAAATGCGCCAAGCCATGGGCGTGGCGGTCTTCTCCGGCATGATAGGAGTTACCGTCTTTGGCCTTATCCTTACACCGGTGTTTTATTACCTATTGAAACGGAAAGGCTAGAGCGTATCGACTAGCGCTTTTAATCTACGTTTCTGTTAATTGAACATTCCCGTCTACCCAAGCGTTGCTCTCTTAAGGAGCATTTTAGGCCACTCAATTGAGTGGCCTTTTTTTCAGCTAACGGTTTTTCACATTTTCAAATTTGGTCTTTGCCTCTACGTATTGAGTGTAGCGCTTGGCAAGTTCAGGGTTTGAATTTATAAGCTCAGCCATTTTAGTGGCCATTTCTTTTTTCTTTTTTGCGTAAGTTAAACGTAAACCAGCAATGTCAGGAACACCGCTTAAAAAAGACTTTGCTTCAATGCGGCCATTCCTTAGTGCTGCATCTTTTAGTTCTTTTGCGTTTTCAATTCCAACATAGCGGGGTATGCAGGCGCGGTATTTTACCTTTGACTGAAGGTGCCTTAAACGCATTTCACAATCCATGCGAAATTGATTTTCATCCACAAGTTCGTTGTAAAGGTCAAAAAAATTATCTTCATGGCGATAGAAAGCTTTTCGCAAAAGATTAGGGGGCTGCTTTCCTATTACATCAATTTTCTCTATTTCTTTAGCAGCCGTTATTTCTTTTTCTGCTTGCCAGCTCTCTTTTTGATAAGCTCCTGTTTGAAAAGCTCCTGTCTGAAAAATAGAATCTGCCTGCACATGACAGGCAACTAACAAAAGCACGAGAGTAGTGCATTGGCCTGCTACGACAAACGTTTTATTCTTACTCATCATTTCGTCCTTTTTATGATTTCATTACAACCATAGACGATTAAAGGTAGAAATCAAAAAAAGGGGGGGCACGCCCGAGTATTTACTATAATCTAAATTGTGCAAATGAATGAGCACTAGTGATTAATGCGCAATCACAGTAACCTAACTGAAGTATATACTGAGTACAAAAGCATAAAGGAGATCAAGCACATGAAAGTAGGTGCCGCCATTGTTATTGCACTAGGTATGATCCTGGCTGTCGCATTTCTTGGTACGACGATATCTGCATCGATGAAAGACATGCAGACATGGAATAGGGTGGTGACGGTAAAGGGGTTATCAGAGAGAGAGTTTGTTGCCGACCAAGTTATTTGGCCAATTCAGTTTGTGGATGCCGGTAACGACTTACCCGAGCTTTACGACCGTATTGAGCTAAACAGCGAAACAGTAGTACGTTTTTTACAAGATAGCGGCATTGAGTCAGATAGCATTACTACCGGCAAACCCCAGATAACGGACAAGCTTGCACAGCAGTATGGTGGAAGTGAACGAGCGCCAGTTAGGTATAGTAGCGTACAAACCATTACGGTTTTTTCATCGCAGGTTGAAACGGTTCGCACAGCGATGCAGCAAATGGGTAAACTTATCAAGTCGGGAATAGTGTTATCTGAAAACCGCTACGAGGCCCAGCCCGACTACGTGTTTACACGGTTAAACGAAGTGAAGCCCTCTATGATTGAAGAAGCCACATTGAACGCGAGAGAAGTGGCTGAGAAGTTCGCAACAGATTCGCAAAGTACGTTAGGTAAAATCAAGCGAGCCAATCAAGGTCGCTTTAGCATAAGCAGCAGAGACAGTTATCACCCTCATATTAAAAAAGTACGCGTGGTATCGACCATCGATTACACGTTAGTAGATTAATCGCTAAAGGCTATATTTACGCTCAGGGCTGTATTTATGCTCAGGGCTATATTTACGCTCAGGGCTATATTTACGCTCAGGGCTATATTTACGCTCAGGGCTATATTCACGCTGATGGCTCCGAGAAGCTCAAGGCTTATTTGATGCTAATGTCTAGTAGCAGTAAGGTTGAATTTCGTGTTTAATCGGCGCCGTGAGTTCGCTAACGTTAACATCACATTAGAAAGGGCTGCGGTTACGCGTTCATTCTAACAAAAACATTGAGAGATCATGTCACAGCAAAAACCACAGTCTGAACAACTGGAGTTCTTTGAGATACCAAGCCCGTGTATTGGAGTTTGCGAATCTGGACCCCGTGGTTTTTGCAAAGGGTGCCTCAGAAGCCGAGATGAACGTCTTTATTGGCTTCAAGTGAATGATGCAACGAAACGCCAAATTATAGCGGCCTGCATGAGGCGCAAGCGCGCCATTATTGCCAGAGCACGCAAACAGCAATTAGAAGCACAAAGTAAGAAGACAACTAGCCAAATAGGCCTGTTTGAGAACGAGCAACGCGACGATGAATAGCAGCCGAGCCAGAGCCAAAAAGGCTTTAGAATCAGTTGTTGTAGCCGCGTCTAATACCAATTGAGAGTGTGTTAATGTCGATAAAGAAATACGTAAAGTTTGCCACTAAATCTTTTGCGCTCCCCAATGTGTGCGTAAGGTTACGTGAATTACTCGACTGCCCGCGTTCAAGCGCTGAAGACATCGGTAACTTAATCAGTATTGACCCCTCGCTAACGGCTAAGGTACTACGCCTTGCAAACAGTTCTTTGTTTCGTTTTCCCTCGCAAATTGAGTCTGTGTCAAAAGCCATTAACGTGATTGGTGGCGAGGCGCTGTATAACTTAGTCATCTCTGAAACAGCCAGCACCGCTTTTAAGTGTTTTGATTCTGAACTTATCGATTTAAAGCAACATTGGCATGCGTCTGTTTATTCAGGCATGTTAGCCAAACACTTAGCTATGAGTACCAATGCGAAAGTCATAGAGCGCTTTTTTGTGATGGGTATACTGCAAAACTTAAGCGAGCTTGTAGTAGCAAAGCGTTCGCCAGAGCTTTACCAACAATATTTAGACAGTGATAAATCACTTCTCCCTTACCAGCGACAAAAGCAGCTTTTCGGTTTTACCTTCGCACACTGTAGCGGTATCATATTGGAAAGTTGGAACTTACCTATTGGTCTATTCTACCCAATCACGCATGTGAACGATGTGGCAAGACAGTCATCAGATCGTGAAATTGGGGTGCTGGCATTGTCCAATCGGATTGCAGTGCGTCAGTTAGACAAAGAAAATCATTCAGATATTGAACTTTTTACTTCTGAAATAGCCAATACAGTAAGTTTAGACATGGAAATGGTGAGCAATGCCACTGATTACGCAGAGCGTGAAACAGTGAAAATTGCTGCACTAATCAGATGAGTCAAAGCGTAAATCGCAAAGTGAATATAGTGCTTTAGTAAATATATTACTTAAGTGGATGTTATTATAGCTAGTTATTGCTAACTCGTGGCTCAACGCTCAAATGGACTTGAATAAGTGTTTTTATTTAAAAGCACTTTCAAATAGAAAGTTCATAAAAGCCAATAACAAAAACGATAAAGCTAACGTTAATTTAATTATGCTCACTGACCTCTTCAAGACCTGCATCGCGCTGTGCGTTATGTGCACCAGCATCTCTTCATTTGCGCAGGCCACCGATCTTATCCAAACGCTTTACCACGCCGACTTCACACCAGACACGGACGATACCATCCCGCGATTTAATCTTGATGGCGAGCTGGGCGTTTTGGTAAACACCGGAAATACTTCAGCGGCAAGTGTAAAAGCCGCAGTGAATGCCGACCATGAAACCGAAACGTGGAGCAGTGTGTACTTCGCAGAGCTTCTTTATAAAGAAAGTGCCACCATTGGCGCTAAACGAGATATTAGTGCCCAGCGCTTCTTTGGTAGCGCTCAATTTGATTACAAGCTTGTGGCCAATGGTCGTCGAATTTTTATGTATGGCGATTATGAGGATGACAGGTTTACCGGTTATGAGCACCGTGCGTCGCTGGCAGCGGGTTATTCAGAGCGACTTTGGCGCAATGAGGACAGTGAATTCCGCTACAGCATTGGCCCTGGTTACAGCTTCATTGAGGCGCAGGCGGACAATAACACCATGGTGAACGACGGCGTTATAGTCAGAGCCTCAGCGGAATACAAATACCGTTGGAGTTCAGGTGCCAAATTAAGGCAATTTGTGAGTACCGAAGCTGGAGAAGAGAACACCAAATCCCGCAGTGAAACCTCTCTATCTGCTAACGTTTTCGGCTCCCTTGCCATGAAGTTATCCTTCATTTTAAACCATGAAACAGATACAGCAGAAGATATAGCGCCTTTAAGCACCGAAACCTCTGTGGCTCTTGTTTACCAATTTTTTTAAACGTTGTTTATTCGTTGTGCGCTTTACTACTTTCGGCGATTTTTTGACCTTTTCTCGTTGACTGTCAATTTTTAATCGGTACACTGCGCGGCACACATCATCAGCAGCGATTTGTATCGTTGTTAATATCCTGAAAATAGTTGTGTTGCGTCGTCAATGAAGTGATCGCAGCGTAACGAAGGGAAAGTTAATCAATAGGACTGTCCAATGAAAAAGCGCGTTCTGGCAACCATAATTGCATTCTCACTTGCACCCTCTGCTTTTGCTCAAGATAAGCCAAAGCCATTTACTATGGAAGGTGAGTTAGGGTTTATCTCAACAACGGGTAACACAGAAACCACATCAATAAATGCCGGTATTACTGCGCATCAAGAGTTAGAAATGTGGAGCAATGATTACCTGATTGAAGGTCTCTACAAAGAAGAGACTGTAGAGGGTCTGTCTCTTATACACATCTGACGCTGCCGACGATATGCAGTGTGTAGATC
>OJDI01000786.1_pt1 | contig 11113 bp, 10 predicted proteins | sample 1592601 | NCBI WGS metagenome assembly OJDI01 (sample SAMN05416845, study PRJEB24817) | seawater metagenome | isolation source: Sea water | place: Canada:Atlantic | collected 2013-07 | reverse complement strand
CTACACACTGCATATCGTCGGCAGCGTCAGATGTGTATAAGAGACAGCTTTTATCTCATTTTTATTTTATATGACAAATACAAAACAATGACAAACCCCTTTAAAACACTCGTTATAACTAAATGAAATAGGGACATAATGATTTAGTATTTTAACTTTATTAACACATAATTTACCTTTGTACCTGCATTGTGACAATTCATCACGATATAACTAATAAAAAAATCTAGGGAAAATTATGACAACAAGTAAAACATTTAATAAGTGTGCAATAGCACTTACCATTAGTACGCTTTTTGCTACTGCATCAAGCATGGCTAACCCAGCACAAGCAATTGGCCCTTCAGTGGCTGATACAACAGCTAAACTTCAAAATCAAAGTGGCTTTGAAACGCAATTCATCATTAAATATAAAAATAACAACGTTGATGCACTGAGCTATTCAACTGCAGATGAAAGCCCTGTAAACATGAAAGCACGTGCAAAAAACTTTGTTAAAAACTTTGCCTCTAAAAAAGGAAAGGTAAAAGCAAAGTACATTCGCGCAATGGCACTAAATAACCACCATGTTATGCGAGCAGATAAAAAACTTAGCGCAGCAGAAGCACAAGAGTTTATGCAAGAAATGGTTGATTCAGGCAACGTTGAGTACATTGAAGTTGACCAAATGTTAAAACCTTTTGCGACACCTAACGATCCGCGCTATGGCGACCAGTGGCACTACTATGAGCAAGCTGGCGGTCTAAACTTACCAACAGCTTGGGACACCGCAACAGGTAGTGGTGTAGTAGTGGCTGTTCTTGATACAGGTTACCGCCCTCATGCCGATTTAAACGCTAATATTTTGCCAGGTTACGATATGATTTCTAACCTATCGGTTGCTAACGATGGCGGCGGCCGTGATAGCGATGCACGTGATCCGGGCGATGCAGTAGCAGCCGGCGAATGTGGTAATAATGGTGCGCAAGGGTCTAGCTGGCATGGTACGCACGTTGCGGGTACTGTTGCAGCCGTTACAAATAATGGTGAAGGCGTTGCCGGTGTTGCTTATGACGCAAAAGTAGTTCCAGTGCGTGTACTTGGTAAATGTGGTGGTTTAACGTCTGATATTGCCGACGGCATTATTTGGGCATCTGGCGGTAGCGTGTCAGGTATTCCTGGAAACCCTAACCCAGCAGATGTAATTAACATGAGCTTAGGTGGCAGCGGCTCTTGTAGTTCTACAACACAAAATGCGATCAATACAGCTCGCAACAATGGCGCTGTTGTTGTCATTGCTGCTGGTAACGATAACGATAACTCAGCAAACTACAACCCAGGTAACTGTAACGGTGTTGTTAATGTAGCATCAGTTGGTCGAAATGGTGGCCGAGCTTATTACTCAAACTACGGAAGTAACATTGATGTTGCTGCACCCGGTGGCGCGCAAAGCTTTGCTAACGATTCTGAAGGTGTTCTGTCTACATATAACTCGGGATCTTCTTCTCCATCAACCGATAGCTATTCATTCTCTCAAGGTACATCTATGGCCGCTCCGCACGTAGCGGGTGTAGCTGCACTTATCAAGCAAGCAAAACCAAATGCTACGCCTGATGAAATTGAGAGTATTTTAAAATCGTCTACTCGCTCGTTCCCTGCAACATGTAATAACTGTGGTACAGGTATTGTTGATGCAGCAGCTGCTGTTGCCGCAGCAAGTGGCGGTACAACACCACCTACAACAGGTGATAGTGAACTTGTTGATGGCGAAGCTAAAACAGGCTTAAGCGGTGGTGCTAACGCACAAGACTTTTACACCATGACCGTGCCAAGCGGAGCAACCAATGTGACGTTTACAATGAGCGGTGGTACAGGTGATGCCGATTTATACGTTCGTGCTGGCAGCCAACCAACTACATCAAGTTACGACTGTCGTCCGTACAAAGGCGGCAACAGCGAAGAATGTTCTATCGATAATCCAACGGCAGGTACATACCATGTAATGCTTCGTGGTTACTCTGCTTACTCTGGTGTGAGTTTGGTAGGTAATATCACAGGTGCATCTTCTGGTGGCGGTTCAGGCACACCTGAAGCAGGTGGTGGTACTGTTAGTGACGTAAGTGCCAGTGCTGGTCAGTGGAAACACTACACACTAGATGTCCCTGCAGGTATGTCTACATTTACTGTAACTACTTCTGGTGGTACAGGTGATGCTGATTTATTTGTGAAGTTTGGTAGTCAGCCAACATCGTCTAGCTACGATTGTCGTCCATATAAAAATGGTAATGCTGAAACATGTACCTTTAATAACCCACAAGCCGGTACATGGCATTTAAGTGTAAATGCTTACAGAACTTTCTCTGGTTTAACTATTAGCGGACAATACCAACCATAATAGTAATTTCATAATCTTTGGGATAGCAAAGGCCAAACTGACTGTTTGGCCTTTTTTTGTGAATAAGATAATTTTTTAGTTTAATGAGGCTTAATACTAACGAGCTATTTTTAGACAACTAAGCCTCGTCAATCACTAGAAGAAGCTTTGTTATACACCTGTTTTATATAAAGATTAAACGAACAATATCAGTTTTATTCTCTAAAACTGGTTAAGTATAGTTGCTAATGAACATACGTATTAGTTCAAATATATTACTAACTTATCACCAGAAAACAAAAAACCCAGCCTAAGCTGGGTTTTTAAATTCTAAAAAACTAAAATTACTTGATTTTAGCTTCTTTGAAAATCACGTGTTTACGAGCCTTAGGATCGAACTTTTTGATTTCCATCTTTTCAGGCATGTTACGTTTGTTTTTGTCAGTAGTGTAGAAAAAACCAGTACCGGCAGTTGAAACTAAACGGATTTTATCGCGCATGATTCAGTTCCTTAAACTTTTTCGCCGCGAGCACGGATTTCTGTAAGAACCGCGTCGATGCCTTTTTTATCGATAATACGCATACCTTTAGTAGTAGTGCGTAATGTTACAAAACGTTTTTCACTTTCAACCCAAAAACGGTGTGTTTGTAGGTTAGGTAGGAAACGACGTCTAGTCGCGTTTCTCGCGTGTGAACGGTGGTTACCAACCGCTGGACGCTTACCTGTAACTTGACATACTTTAGACATGTCTATATATCTCCAATAACTTCGCTCGAGCTTAATTTAATCTAAGGCCGTGTATTTCTGCCCTAGATAAATCGAAGGGCGCTCTTTATACAGCTTTTACAGGCAAAGATCAAATACTGATCTATCCAACCAGCTCATATGTAAATTTGATAGCGGCCAATTATAAAGATCGAATGCCCTTAGGGAAAGTAAAAACTGCATTTAAATTAAACTAATTTGCTAAAATGTATTAAACCGCTCATTTTTAGCACATTTCTATATTAAAGAGAGTTAAATAAGGCCACGCTCGGCAAACGAAACACACGTTTCACCTCCCACAATGATATGGTCAAGCACATTTATGTCTACTAATTGCAGTGCTTGCTGCAATTTATTGGTAATAAGCTTATCTGCTTGGCTTGGTTCAGCAATCCCACTTGGATGGTTATGGGCAAAGATAACAGCCGCTGCATTATTTTTAAGTGCCGCTTTAACAACCTCCCGCGGATACACACTTGCGGCATTTATTGTGCCGTAAAAAAGAATCTCATCTTTTACTAAGCGGTTTTGACTATCAAGATAAAGCACCATAAATACCTCTTGCTGTAGACCCCGCATTTGAATGGTTAGGTAATCGTACACTGAACTAGGGGAGTTAAACACGGCATCTCGTTGGCAGCGCTCCTGCATATAACGCTGACTTAATTCAAGTACCGCTTGTAATTGAACATACTTCGCCGTTCCCAATCCTTTTTGCGAACAAAATTCGTCCATGCTGGCATTAAACAAGTTATGTAATGTTTTATTTTCGTTCAGTAAGTGCTGAGCCAACTCTATTACGTTCATCCCCGGCAACCCGGTACGTAAAAATATGGCAAGGAGCTCTGCATCACTTAGCGCTTTAGCGCCTTTTTCGATAAGCTTTTCACGTGGGCGTTGAGCATTGGGCAGTGAAGTTAGTTGCATTTTTTCATCCTTGAATAACTCATGTGTCTTATAAATGTAATGCAAAATAAAAATTTAGCTTGTAATTTTAAATTAAAAACTTAGCTGAACGAGTAAAGATTTGTTATTTTAGGCGCCATATTTAATAAGATTGACAGACAACCATGATGACGTTAACAAACAAAAAAATTGTACTGGGTATTAGCGGTGGAATTGCAGCCTATAAATGCGCTGAGCTCGTAAGACGATTAAAAGAGCATGGTTGTGAAGTAAAAGTTGTCATGACTGAGTCAGCTAAGCATTTTATTACGCCACTCACAATGCAAGCCGTTAGCGGCGAGATAGTATCGGATTCATTGCTCGACCCTGCCGCTGAAGCCGCGATGGGACACATTGAGTTTGCCAAGTGGGCTGATCTTATTTTAGTCGCTCCTGCAACATGTAATATCATTGCAAAAATGGCGACCGGCATTGCAGACGACTTACTGACGACTTTACTGCTTGCGACCCCAGCAAAAGTTGCAGTAGCCCCAGCTATGAACCAGCAAATGTATGCACATGCTGCAACGCAAGCAAACCTAGCCACCTTGAAAGCGCGTAACGTACTTATTTGGGGCCCGGGTAAAGGAGAGCAAGCGTGTGGAGATGTCGGCTCAGGACGTATGCTTGAACCACATGAGCTTGTAGCGTTATGTGTTGAAAACCAACCTCCTCAAATTTTAGCTGGTAAAACAATTACTATCACTGCAGGCCCAACCCGTGAGCCGCTTGACCCTGTTAGGTTTATATCAAACCATAGCTCTGGAAAAATGGGTTACGCACTTGCAGAAGCCGCGTTGTTACTCGGTGCTAACGTTAATTTAATTTCTGGCCCTGTAACTATTAAAGCACCTACTGGTGCAAATCTAATAAATATAGAAAGCGCAGAGCAACTATTAAATGAAGCACTAGTATATGCACCGCAGTCGGATGCGTTTATTGGCTGCGCAGCTGTTGCCGATTACAGAGCTGGCGAAGTAGCGACTCAAAAAATGAAAAAACAAGGTGACGAGCTAACACTGACGTTAGTTAAAAACCCAGATGTAATTGCAGCTGTTGCTAATATAGAAAAAAACCGCCCTTACACTGTAGGTTTTGCCGCTGAAACGCAAAACGTTGAGAGTTATGCTAAAGGTAAATTAGTTAATAAAAACCTAGATATGATATGCGCAAACGATGTATCGCAAAGTGGTTTAGGGTTTAATTCTGATCAAAACGCGTTGACTCTGTATTGGCAAAATAAACAGTTAGAACTGCCCGTTAGCAGTAAAAGTACAATTGCTTTAAAAGTGATCGAACAGCTGGCTAAACATCTATAAAAGGCTGGAAACAAACTGAATAAAACATTAACATATGCTTTTCATTTGAACAAAAAATGATTAACCCCAGCCAAGAATAACTAATAAAAAAGGAATGTTCATGCCTGCGACAAAAAGAAGTAATCGCAAAGAGCAAATACTGCAAGCACTCGCACAAATGTTAGAAACAAGCCCTGGTCAACGAATCACCACAGCTAAACTAGCTGCTGAGGTTGGTGTATCTGAAGCGGCCCTGTATCGTCACTTTCCTAGCAAAGCGCGTATGTTTGAAGGCTTAATCGAGTTTATTGAAGACACTCTTTTATCGCGCATTAACCTTATTTTAGAAAACGAAAAAGAAAGCCAAACCCGTGTTTATAATATTTTACTTTTACTTTTAACATTTGCCGAAAAAAACCCTGGTATTACTCGTATTTTAACCGGTGATGCGCTGCAAGGTGAACAAGAGCGCTTACGTGAACGCGTTCAAAGCTTTTTTGAAAAATTAGAAACCCAACTTAAACAAGTACTCAGAGAACGTAAGCTTCGTGAAGGTAAAAACTTCCAAAGCGATGAGCTTACACTGGCTAACTTTTTACTTGCCTATGTTGAAGGAAAAATGAATCAATTTGTGCGCAGTGACTTTAAAACTAAGCCAAGCGTGCAATTTGAAAAACAATGGCCTGAATTGCAAAAGATTTGGCTCTAACATAATTATACCCACTAAATTAATTTTAAAATAAAACGACCAAATGGTCGTTTTATTGTTTATACCTGTTACTTATCGCCACTACCTGCCTTCTATCCTATCTGGTCGAAATATTAGTCAAACTCGTTACAATAAAATAATGTTAAAAAACGAGTTTCAATAATGAAAACAAAGCTCACCCTCCTAAGTAGCGCACTTATTACTGGCTTAGTCAGCATCGCGCCTAATGCAAAAGAGGCATTAGAATTCACAGATGTATTTAACTTTAAATCAGCCAAAGGCACACAACTATCTGAAGATGGACGTATTTTATCTTTAAGTGCCACGCCATACCGCGGCAATGCTGCAGGTCAGGTTTACTCTTTAACCTCAAATAGTTTAATCAGCGAAGTGGACCGCGGCACCAAGCCGTTTATAAACAAAGCAGCCAACTGGACTGCATTTATACAAGTACCCACATTACTCGAAAAAGAAACCACCAAGAAAAAAAACACGCTTAAAAATAACTTAGTACTAGTAAATACAGAAACAGGTGAGCAAAAACGTTTTGAGAATGTAAAAGACTACGCATTATCAAACGACGGGGTATGGCTTGCGTATCGCTTAGATAAAAAAGCAGATAAAACTGATAATGTAGAAAAAAATACCAAGGATGAGAGTGAAGATGAAGACAGCAGCGCCATTTCACCTGACAAAAAAGACAAGGTTTACTCGCTCGTTATTGTTAATTTAAAAAACCAACAAAGTGAAACTATTGATAATGTTTTTAGTTACAGTATAAGTGCTATCAATGATCAGATTTTGCTAAGTCAAAGTTACCCTGATGGTAACGACAACCAAATAAAGCTAATCACGCTAACATCTTTTAAAAGTGAAGTGCTAATTGATGAACCCGGTGTTGTTGCTAATAAAATAGCATGGCACCCAATCGAAGCAACCGTAGCATTTACATTGGGTAATTATGTAAACGAAGATACTCGCCGTCGAAACCACTCACTAAAATTATGGAAAAACGAAACACTTTTAACTATTGAATCTACAAACAAAGAGTGGACTATAGGCAAAACCGCAAAACTAAGCTGGTCAGAAAACGGCGAACGCTTATACTTTGAAAACCGACCAAAACTTGCAGCGAAAGTTAAAGCAAAAGAATTCGTAGATGAAACCTCACTCTATGACATTGCCACTATTCGCGATCAAAAAGGCTTGGATGTTTGGCATAATAAAGACCCAGAGATAAAACCACGAGAAAAACAGCAATGGAACGCGGTTAATAAGCACCGTCACTACGAAGCCGTATATCATGTAAATTCACAAAAAGTGGTTCAACTAAGTACCCCTGCAATGCCGAGCGTTGCTCTTAATACAGAGCGCGATACTTCCTTACTGGGCTCGTCAAATACTCCCTATTTAGAAAAAATAATGTATGGCGGCTTTTTTGCAGATTACTACGCTGTAAACATTAATACAGGCAAGCAAACTCCTATTGTGACTAACAGCCCTTTTAGGCCTTCTCTTTCTCCTAATGGCTTATTTGCGGCTTACTTTGCTGACAGCCAAATACAACTAAAAGAATTAGCTAACAATAAGGTTACTCCGGTTACACAAGCTATAAAAGCAACCTTTGCCGACGACAAACACGACTACCCATCAGATCAACCAGGCTATGGTTTTGCAGGCTGGATGAGCGATAGCAGCCAAGTACTTGCTTATAGCAAATATGATATTTGGGCGTTTAATGTAAACACCAATCAAGCTAAACGCTTAACAAATGGAAAGCAGACTAATACACAGTATCGCGTCATTAAGCTTGATAGAAACCAGGTAGGCTTTAAACAAGATGAAACACTGCTAGTTACTGCTGTTGACCTTCAAACAAAGCAAAGAGGGATTGCAAAGCTTGATTTAGAAAACACGACCATTACTGAAGTACTCAGTGGTGATAAACGTTTTGATATTGTTAAAAAAGCCAAGAAAGCAGATAAATACTTATTTACTGAACAGAGTTATAATCAGTTCCCAGATTTCTATCAAACCGACTTAAGCTTTTTAACCACACAAAAAGTAACTGATTTGAACCCTCAAACCGCAAATTTTGCTTGGGGTGAAAAACCTGAACTGATTAGCTACAAAGGCTTTGATGGTGAAGACTTACAAGGTGTTTTAATAAAACCTGACGGTTACAAGAAAGGCGATAAAGTACCTGTTGTCGTTTATTTTTATCGTTACATGAGCCAGCGTATGTTTGATTTTCCTAAAATGGAGTTAAATCATCGCCCTAATTTCCCAATGTTTACATCAAATGGCTACGCCATCTTTTTACCTGATATTCGTTTTGAAATAGGTCACCCGGGCAAATCGTCAACGCAAACCATGATCAACGCTACCCAAAAGTTAATAGATCTTGGTATTGCCGATCCAAACAAAATTGGCTTGCAAGGTCACTCATGGGCTGGGTACCAAAGTGCATTTATGATCACCCAAACAGATATGTTTAAAGCGGTTGTATCAGGCGCGCCGGTATCTAACATGACCAGCGCATACAGTGGTATACGCTTAAAGTCAGGCCTTGCTCGCCAGTTTCAATACGAAACAGGACAAAGCCGCATAGGTAAAAACTTATTTGAGGCACCAGAGTTATATATTGAAAACTCACCCGTATTTTTTGCTGACAAGGTCAATACGCCAATTTTAATCATGTTTGGAGACAAAGATGATGCGGTGCCTTGGCACGAAGGCGTACAGTATTATTTAGCACTTCGTCGTGCAGGCAAAGATGCCACTTTTTTACAGTATGAAGGTGAACCGCATCACCTTAAAAAATTCCCAAATCAGGTCGATTTTTCAGTCCGTATGATGCAGTACTTCGATCATTACCTAAAGGGTCAGCCTGCAGCTAAATGGATGATTGAAGGTGAAGCATTTATAAGTGAGTGAACTGAGACATTCATAAATAAACATGATAAAAGCTGATCAGAGTACTCAGACAGATAGAGGCCGATATTACTCAGTAATATCGGCCTCTAAATAGTCAATTATTTTTCCAGCAACAAAAAAGCCGCGATAATCGCGGCTTTTTTTAAATTACTAATAATTACAAACCAGCACGGTCTTTAATTACAGGAATAAGCGCAGAACCTGCGTGATTGCCTTCAGCCCAGGCTATGTCGGCACCGTCTGACAATGAACTTTTAGATAAGTTTTTAACAATATACTCACCTGCATCTACTGCATTGCTGGCAACAGCATGACGCAATAAGTTATTACCGTTACATTGAATAGAATCATATATGTTACGAATTTTTACACGAGAGCTTTTTAACTTGCTACGTAAACGGTTTTTATCATCTGCTGCGATATACTCGCAAATAGATAGCGCTAGTTGATCATTAGCCTTTGCTGGAGCTGTGTACGAAAGTGAACCTGCAGCAATAGCAGAAATAACAACTAACTTTGATAATTTAAACATTGTTGACCCTTGTTTGGTACTTTATTCCTACGTTAACTGGTTAATATTGTACCAACCTAGTTAACCTTTCGCAATAATGTTAGCAGTATTTATACAAAGTTACGAATTTATAACTATGTTTATTTTTTTCGTCAGGCTGTTTTACTTGCTCTTCTTTCACTTCCCAATTTGCAACAGCTTGATAATCAGGGAACTGTGTATCACCTTCTACATCAAGATCAATAAAGGTTAAATATAAGCGCTCAGCTTGTGTTAAAAATTGCTGATAAACATTTCCACCGCCTATAATCATCACTTCTTCAACACCACAAACCAAGCTCAGCGCGGCCTCTGGGCTTGTTACAGTTTCAATACCCTCGGCCTTATATTCAGTGTTGCGCGTAATAATAATATTGCGTCTACCAGGTAAAGGACGGCCAATAGACTCAAAAGTTTTACGACCCATGATCACAGGCTTACCTGTAGTAACGGCTTTAAAATGTTGAAGATCTGCAGGTAAATGCCATGGCATTTTATTATCAAGACCAATAACACGGTTATTTGCCATGGCGGCAATCATTGAAATAATCACATTAAATACCTAATACTTTACTATTAAAAAACAAAAAAGGAGCCTATGCTCCTTTTTATATTTAATGAAAATTAACGTTCGTAGACTACTTCTACATCGTAATCATCTTCATCCCAGTCATCCCAATCATCATCATCGCCCTTAGTGGCTTTTTGATGGTAGGTATCCCACTTAAATTCTATTTCTTCATCTTCAACTTGCTCAAACTTCTCTTTAGGCATGCTATCAAGCAATGTCATAATATCGTGTATAAGCGGTTGAGTATGCAGCTTGTTAATAGCTGAGATTTGATAAATATTTTCAGACTCACCTAGCTCTTGTGCAATCGCATCGCATAGCGCTTGTGCTTCATCTTCAGGTAACAAATCTATTTTATTAAACACTAACCAACGAGGCTTTTCTGCAAGCTTAGGACTGTATTGATGCAGTTCGTTTATAATTGCAAACGCATTATCGACTGGGTTTGATCCATCAACAGGCATTACATCAATGATGTGCAATAACACACGACAGCGCTCTAAATGCTTTAAGAAGCGGATACCTAAACCGGCACCATCAGACGCACCTTCAATCAACCCAGGTATATCAGCTATTACAAATGACTTGTTAGCTTCCGGACGCACTACACCTAAATTAGGAATAAGCGTTGTAAATGGGTAATCAGCTACTTTTGGTCTTGCTGCTGACACACTGCGAATAAAGGTCGATTTACCTGCATTTGGTAAACCCAATAAGCCCACATCCGCTAATAGTAGTAGCTCTAGTTTTAAGTTACGTACTTCACCGGGGGTACCTAATGTTTTTTGACGAGGCGCTCGGTTAGTACTTGATTTAAAACGTGCATTCCCCAAGCCGTGGAAACCACCTTTTGCAACCAAAATTCGTTGACCATGTTGGGTCAAATCACCAAGCCCTTCTTGCGTATCAACATCGGTTATACGTGTACCTACAGGGCTGTCTCTTATACACATCTGACGCTGCCGACGATATGCAGTGTGTAGA
>OJDI01000772.1_pt1 | contig 11288 bp, 12 predicted proteins | sample 1592601 | NCBI WGS metagenome assembly OJDI01 (sample SAMN05416845, study PRJEB24817) | seawater metagenome | isolation source: Sea water | place: Canada:Atlantic | collected 2013-07 | reverse complement strand
TCAGGGGATAGAGCATCCCCCTCCTAAGGGGAGGGTCGCACGTTCGAATCGTGCCGAGGGCACCACTTCTAACTATTAAAATATTTTTGAAAAGAATAGGGTATAATAATAATCGGCCTAGCTCATTGCTAACATTTCCAATTAGGTTTTCTAAATCTAATAAAAAGGCCTTAAAATAACACGTCCTAGCATTCTCTCGTACTTAATAGATTTACCAAACTTATTGTCTTTGGCAGGGCTAGCTTGTTCAACTCTTGCTATTTACTTTAGTATTTTAGGTATCTATGAAGCAGCAATGATTGGAATGATATGGGCCGTAGCTTTTGATTGGTTAGATGGGATTGTCGCAAGAAAAATAAAAAATCGAACTAAGAGCAGCTCTTCTTTTGGAGGGCAGCTTGACATTTTGATAGACATTGTTAGCTATGGAGTTGCTCCATCCATACTTTTATTAAGCTATGGTGAATATGAGCCAGTATTTCTTGCTGGTGCCTTTATTATGATCTCTGCAAGCGCACTTAGATTAAGTTATTTTAGCACTTTTGGTCTTTCAAGCGGAGGTCATTACACAGGCCTAGCTTTGGACAACAACAATCTAGTGCTTGTTTTTATTTTTTTATTTGAAAGATTTTTTTATCCAGAAGTATTTAGTGTTATTTTGTATGTGAGTGCAATTAGTTTAGCTGTTTTAAACGTATCAAAAATCAAAACTCCCAAACTTTCAGGCAACCCAATCAATGTCTATTTTTTATCATTTTATACTCTTTTGATAAGTGTGATTTATGGATGGATGCTTTTTAAATGGTAACCGCAAGTTATATCAATAACAGTAAAAAAAAGCTTGTATACACAGTAGGTACTTTTGATTTACTTCATGTGGGCCATCTCGCATTGTTAGAATATTGTAATACGTTAGGTGATGTTGCTGTTGGAGTCGCATCTGACAGTGTGGTTAATTCATATAAACCTAACATTCCAATTATAAGGTTAGCACATCGGATTGAGATGCTAAAAGCATTAGGCTGTGTCAGTATTGTTCGACCATATTATAAACTTGAATATGTAACAGCATGTATAGAATTGAATCCAGATATTTTCATTATTGGTGAAGATTGGGGGAAAGATAAGCATAATACCGATGTAGAAAATTATTTAAAATCACAAGGTAAAGAGATAATTAAGGTTAGTTATAATCCACAAACTTCATCAACAAAAATTAAGCAAACTGTAATAGCACAATTGGAAGAAAGTGGTCATGATTATGAATTAAGCCTTCAAACATTATAAAACTAAAATTTACTAAAAATTACTAAGAAGCTTTAAAGTACAAAAGCCTTCTACTTGACTAAAATTCTACTCTCAAATACACTATTCAGTACACATTAACCATTGATTAAAGTATAACTAAAACAATAGGTTAGGGTAGTTATCAGGGGATAGAGCATCCCCTCCTAAGGGGAGGGTCACAGTTCGATTCCTGTCAGGCGCACCATTTACTCTTCGCAGTATCTCCACCATATAGGCTTAGCGCCAAATATAGGAATACCTTTGTTTAACTCACGGATGGGACTGACTAGCCATCGAGTAAAAGCTTTAACCTTTGAGGCTCTTATTTACCATCTCAAAAACATCATTAGAAAGCTTAGGTTCATCCATAATTGTTTGCAGTGCAGCTTGCATGAGCGCTTGAAGCTCTGGTGTGTAGCGTTTCCATTCTTTTAACGGTGTTACTAAGCGCGCTGCAATTTGTGGGTTCATCATGTTTAATTCAATAATAGCGTTTCTTAATAGTGCGTAGCCCTTTCCACTAGGGTCATGGAACTTAACTGGGTTATTAACGGCAAATGCTGAATAAAGTGAGCGCACACGGTTTGGATTTTTAATATTAAATTCTGCATGATTCCGTAAGGTAGAAAAGTCATCAAAAATCCCTTTACGATTGGCCATTGCTTGAAGTGAGAACCATTTATCAACGACTAGTTGATAGTCTTTAAACCGTTCATAAAAGTCTGCAAAAATGATATCACGTTCTAGCTTCGTACTGTCTGCTAAGCAAACTAATGCGGCAACACGATCAGTCATGTTATCTGCATTATCATAGTGCACTTTGGAACGAGTTGCACATCCAGTGCCATTACTGATGGTTAGTAGTTCTAGCACTACACCCTGCAAGGCTCTTCGCCCCATCGCCTCTGGTGTAATAGCAAAATTACCTATATTTGCATTGGCATCATATAACATAACTAGAGCTGTCTTATGTGTACGCTTTATTGATTTAAGAATATGCGTGCGGGCATAATTAATCGCCGCTGGGTCAATCACGGCTTGTGTCTGTGCGACATCCGTCACGTTAGGTAACGATAGAGCGCGAGCTAGTAGTGCTTTATTACCTTTTCTGGTTAATCCTTGTTGTATCATCATACCAAAATCATCCACAAAAACTGAAATATCAGCATCTTTATCAACCATGACACGCTCAATAGTCCGTAACGCTAATATTTGCCCCGCTTCCCATTTATTAAAGCCATCCGTATCATGCAGCTGTAATAAACGTAGATCATCATCACTTAAGTCAGTTATTAATTTAACGGGTGCAGAAAAGCTACGTAAAATAGAAGGCACAGGGCGTGAAATGACATCATTAAAAATAAAGATTTGTTTAGCTTGTGTCATTTCTAATGTTTGTGTTGGATGGGTTTCGTTGCCTTGTATATCTAGCAAGCCGACTGAAATTGGAATCAACAGTGGCTGCTTATTAGTTTGACCAACGGCATCGTCTTGTGATTGTGTAAACGTTAGCGTGTATTGGTGCTTCGCAGCATTATAATGACTGGTAACTGATAATTTTGGTGTACCAGCTTGCTTGTACCACAAGAAAAACTGCCCCATATCTCGACCTGATGCATCAGCCATGCACTTTACAAAATCGTCGCAAGTAACAGCATGTCCGTCATATCGTTCAAAGTATAAATCTGTTGCTTTACGGTAAGCACCTTCACCAAGCAACGTATGTTGCATTCTAATTAGTTCAGACCCTTTTTCATACACGGTCATAGTGTAAAAATTACTAATCTCAATAAAACTATCCGGCTGGACTGCATGCGCCAAGGGTCCTCCATCTTCAGCAAATTGAAAGCGACGTAAATGCGTTACATCATCAATACGTTGTACATCTCGAGAATTCATATCTGAGCTAAATTCATGATCTCTAAAGACAGTGAGACCTTCTTTCAGAGATAATTGGAACCAGTCTCGGCAAGTAACTCGATTACCCGTCCAGTTGTGAAAGTACTCATGACCAATCACACCTTCAATACTTAAGAAGTCATTATCTGTCGCCGTATCTTGATGCGCTAATACTAGCTTGGTATTGAAAACATTGAGCGAGGTATTTTCCATGGCCCCCATATTAAAATCACTGACGGCTACGATGTTAAATAAATCCAACTGATATTCACGACCGTATTTCTCTTCATCCCATTTCATAGATTTTTTGAGCGATTCCATCGCATGGCCACATTGCTGCTCATCACCAGACCGCACATAAATATGCAGGTCAACTTTACGGGTAGACATTGTAGTAAATGTATCTGCAATACGGACTAAATCACCTGCAACTAGTGCAAACAAGTAACACGGTTTGGGGAATGGATCGTTCCACACCGTATAGTGGCGACTATCTCCCAACATACCAGAGTCCATTAAATTACCGTTAGAAAGCATCACAGGGCATTGCTCTAGATCACCCTCAATCCGCACAGAAAAAGTACTAAGTACATCCGGGCGATCTTGGAAGTAAGTAATACGGCGGAAGCCTTCTGCTTCACATTGAGTGCAGTAAGTCCCTTGTGATTGATACAAACCTTCAAGAGCTGTATTAGCAACAGGGTCAATTTCTGAAGTAATGGTTAACGTAAATTTTTCAGCCGGATTACTGATGGTCATCTTATCATCTGCAATTGTATAACCATCGAATGATGCACCGTTCAACTCTACGCAAACAATAGTTTGATCTTGCCCATTAAGCACCAAATCATGATTAATGCTATCAGAATTTTTTACGTAGATCACTTCAGACTTAACTACTGATTTACCTTTAAACAACTTGAACGTTAGATTAACGTGTTCAACCTTATAAGGCGCTGGCGTGTAATCTTTAAGAAAAATGGTTTGGGGCGCGCATGAACTCATGATGAAAAATCTCTTCGTTAATTAAGTTAGTTTATAGTATAGAAGAAACCGGCTTTATATGCCTGCAATTAATATCTTTGAATATTCTGGTTAGGATGGAAGGTTTATATATGTTGATTTGACTTTAAAAGGAAATAAGGTTTTAAGTAAAGTATTTCCTCATTGGCAGCTAGCTCAAGATCAAGTTAAGAAAATATTAGGTGAGGAATTAGATTCATTCCAAAAAAATTTAAAGAATATAAACACAAATCTGATTTAATCTTATATACTAAAATTACACATTAACCATTGATTAAAGTGTCACTAAAACAATAGGTTATGTAGGTATTAGGAGATATAGCATCCCACTCAAAAGGAGAAATAACATGGAATTAAAACTCGATAAAACAACAAAGTTACTACTCGGTGCTATTGCATTAGGCTTGTTCTTAAATGCAAGTAATTTATTTATAGACAAAGCTTATGCCAATGATTGGGATCTCGTAGTAGAGCTAAATAAAAGTAATGTAAAGATTGATAGGATGCAAGAGAATTTAAATATCATTGATAAGAATGTAAGAGTCTTAGAGAAAATAATAAATACGGCTGAAAACAATCTGACAACTACGATAAATAATGCTTGCAATGTTAAAATAAACTAAATGAAAACACTGCTTTTATTAATCTTAGTAGTACCACTAATTTCCTGTTCTGATCATCAAACAAATGATAGTTGGGGGAGTTATGCAACAAATAAAGAGACTCAAAAACAAGAGTTTTGGTTTACATCCTATAAAACAAGAGATGCTTGTATAGCAGATATGTCTTGGCAGCTTGAGGGCGGAGACGATCCAAATAAAAAACGAATTTCAAATTGGCATACAAAGCCATACGGCTGTCATTTTATGTCAAATAACAAATGGCTTTCTATGTACTATTATTTAGTTTATAGGGATGAAGGTCTCGGTTGTTTATGGGAATCAAGCAATCCAAATGTACGAATAAAGTACTCAGTGACCCTTAAGACATTTGTAAATGCGCCTGAGCAAGGGAGATGTATTTTAGGTGATTAAATGAGAAAATTACTCCTACTTTTATTAACGATACCTGTGATTGGTCAGAGTGAAGAAACTTTTACTAACGAGCAAGGCTTGAAGATTGAATATGTTAAGCCATCCGTTTCATGTTTTTATGATAAAGAAGCCTACGAAGGCTATCTAAATACTTGCTTAATGTTGCCTAACTATGAAGCTTGTGCACAAACAAAATATGAAAATTATATTTGTGGTGATAAGGATATGGTTGAGAAATTAGAGAAAAAAGCAAAGGAAGCTGAGTAGGTGTGAGGAGTTACATAATCAGCCTGCTTATTGTCTTTGGCGTTCTATTTGGAATTTGGTCATTAATTGATTGGCAAGCCTTTGCAGTTTGGTACGACTCTTTAGGTTAAATATAATTAAATAAAAAAAGGCATAAAATTTTTATGAAATACTTAATACTCATGTGTTTTATTATTGCGATCACTACCTGTGCCATGGCTGGTGATACAAACTCAGAGTTCTACGAGCCAAGTGACTCAAATGCCTATCAAGGAAGGCTGTTATATAACTCTAGTAAGGAAGTTTATCCGATAGATAAAATGATTAAGCTTTGTGAACCTTATACGGGTATAGATACAGCACAAACAAAATGTAAACAACAAAGCCAGCAATCAATGGTGATCTGTGAATACAAATGTAGCTTGCATTGGTCAGCAAAAAGCAATAAATCACCTTAAGTATTTTCGTGTTCTAGTCCCTTAATGTTTGGTTTATGTAAAGGGTATTATCTTAAATGAATGCTTAGAGGAAAATCTTGAATATCAGGTAGAATAGCTTTATGAAAAAACTATTACTTATTGCATTAACAATTCCAAACTTTGTTTTGGCTGAAGATTTCAAATTGGTGTGTGAGGGAGAGGAGAGCACGTTTAGAAATGATGTGCTAGAAAATACTTCTAAAGCTACACTTACTCTGCAGGTTAAAGATGATTTAATCGTTATAGATGCTATGACTTATAAAAGTAAAACATTCGATTATGGTGCCATCAAAGGCTCATCGAAATATGTCAAAGACGACACTCAGATTGTTTTAGAAACTACACAAGTTAGCAATGAATGCGACACGGCTTTAATGAACGTTAAACTGAATCGCTCTTCTGGCATGATTGAAACTGCTTCCAAAAGAATAGGGGCTTGTGATGGGAGTAGCTTTACCACCTCATCAAAATTTATGGGTAAGTGTAAGTAAGTATAAGTAAGTATAAAAATACTACCAAATTTAGCGTAACACTCCAATTTATCTCTTGTATTCCAATTAATCATATGAAAAAAATGAGTCATATTTTGTTGTTAGTTCTATCTTTGATTTTAACGAACAAGGCTAGTAGCTTTGAAACAAAATTATCTCCTCAAGGTTCGGATAAATATAATTTATCTATTAAAGGCGATGCCAAGTCTTCTGAAAAAAATTTAAGGGACGTTTTTCAAAATAAAGTTAATGAGATTTGCGGAACTCGTTTCGAAATAATAAGCATTAAAATGGATTATGAAAGTGAAGAGGGAGCTAAAATAAATGTATTAAACGGAACCTTCAAATGCTTTGTGAAGAGTCAAATGTAAAAAAACCCTCATCATATCTGATGAGGGTTTTTTATATATTCCTATAGCGTAAAGACTACATAAATATTTTGAAACTACTGAGCTGAAATTTTATATATTTCACCTTCATCAGTACTTGCATAAAGAGCATTACCTGGACCCATTTCTAGACCACGAAATCTCTTCGATACACCAACAGGCATATGAATAACGCTTTTTACTGATTCTCCATCTGGTGCAATATCAACAATGTCGATACGCATTCCACCTGGTGTGCCACCAAAACCAATTCCCATGATTCCAGTTGCTAGACGGCCTTCATAAATACCCCAGTTCTTTCCTGTTAAGAAAGCAGCAGAACCAGTTCCTTGTGAGTAGCCATTATTTTGCCAAGCAGGAAACATGAGGTCATCAAAACGAGTATCACTCATTGGAGTGTATGCAGCACGAACTGCTGGAGTCATACCTTCCATTTGATTTGGCTCATAACCACAATATTGATCTGGACAAGCGCCTCTTCCAGCTCTTTTTTCATGCGGATCCCAACCACCATTACCACCATTTACTAATGCAGTAATTTCATCGTTGTGCCATGGTCCATGTTCTGCAGTAAATGCTTGACCATCGCTAGGACGGAAATCAATACCTTGAACATTTCTATGTCCGTATGTATAAAAACGTTGATCAGCTTTGATTTTGTTTTTTGGATGCCCTTTACCATCAGCATCAATTCTTAAAACAACACCACAAACTAAAGAGTTATCTTGAGGACATACACCTCTATGACGATCGCCTGTACCTACCCAAAGATATCCTTCTGGGCCAAAGGCCATTCTTCCACCATTATGAGCACCTGGACCACCGAAAGGTTGGTTAGATTCAAATGGCTTATATTGAATGTCTTTCACAATATCAGTACGATCTGAGACCTTTGTTAGATCTTTATTAACCTTGAATGACATGACAATGTTTCCATCACACTTTTCAAAGTTAGTTTTACAGCCAGATGCATGATATTTAGTTGATGTTGAATAAAGATACAACTTACGATTCTTTTTAAAGTTAGGATCTAAGACAACACCTAACATGCCAGCCTGTCCTTCACAAAAAAGATCGTTTCCAGCACTTTTATAGCCTTTAGAACCTTTCATACCATAAAGTGCATTTACTTTTCCAGATGCAGTTTTTACTGAAAGACCTTTACATTTTTCAGTGTAAAACATGGAGCCATCTGCAGTGAATGCCATGTCCCATGGATTTTCTAAACCAGACATGACGACCATTGATCCAATCTTAGGAACTTTCATTCCTTTCGATCCGTGATCACCGTGATCAGCAGCGTAGACTGTTGTAGCTGTAAATGATACAGCAGCAACTAACGCTGAAAAAACTAAGCTAAACTTTCTTAGCATATTCATAATACTTTTCTCCTAGTTATTAACATTATATTTTGCATCCTTTAAATATGCTGCTAAATCTGCAATTTCTTCATCAGTTAAAGGTTTTGCCATCATAATCATTAACCCTGAATTCGGACCGATCTTAGTACCCGATCGATAAGTCTCAAGTTTATCTGTTATGTAAGGGATTTCTTTACCTGAAATTTTTGGATAACTAGCTGCTCCTTTACCTGCAGGACCATGACAATTAATACACGTTTTATCGTAACGAATTTTACCAGCCTCCACATTACCTGCTAAAACCTGGAAACTTGATAAATAAAATAAAATGCCAATAAAGCTAGTAATACTTAAATTTTTCAATTGCTGTTACCTAACAAAATTAATAAAAAATACAAACTCAAAATTACAATCTTAAAAAAGTTTTGTTTAAGACTTAAAGAATAATATACACAATTAATTTACTTTGGAGAGTAAGTATTTTCATTAATTTTAAAAAAAACTATCAATCTTTTATTTTAATCACCAATAAAGCCACCACTCTGATGCTGCCATAAATCATAGTAAAGACCTTTTTTCCTAAGAAGTTCACTGTGGCTTCCATCTTCAATAATTTTTCCACTATCCATAACAATCAGTCTGTCCATTGCGGCAATGGTCGACAATCGGTGCGCTATAGCAATAACTGTCTTTTTCTTCATAAGAATATCCAAACTTTCTTGAATAATCACTTCTACGCTTGAATCTAATGCACTTGTTGCTTCATCAAGAAGTAATATGGGAGCATTCTTGAGAATCACTCTTGCAATGGCAATTCTTTGTTTTTGGCCACCAGAAAGCTTGATCCCTCTTTCGCCAACTAACGATTTATAACCAATATTTCCATATTGATCTTTGAGGCTCATAATAAATTCGTGCGCTTGTGCTTTTTTAGCAGCTGCGATTATTTCATTATCTGTTGAGCTTGGTTTGCTGTAGCCAATATTATCTTCAATCGATCGATGAAGTAATGACGTGTCTTGAGTGACCATTGCAATATTAGATCTTAAGCTGTCTTGTGTTATTGAATTAATATTTTTATTATCAATTAATATTTCACCCTTATCTAGCTCATAAAATCTAAGTAATAAATTTACCAAAGATGACTTTCCAGCACCTGATCTGCCAACGATACCAACCCGCTCACCATTCTTTATTGTTAAATTAAAATCAGAAAAAAAACTATCGTCTGCATGATATGAAAAATAAACATTTTTGAATGAAATAGATGCTTTTTTTATATTAATAGCTTTGGCATTGGGCTTGTCATTAACTATTTGTTTTTTTGAGAGCATATTGAGGCCATCTTGACCAATACCTATTTGTTCATAGAGTGATGACATTTCCCACATCACCCAATGTGATATGCCATTCAATCTGAGCGACATAGCCGAGGCAGCAGCAACAACACCAATAGCGATTTCGTTATTTGACCATAAAAAAATAGCCGTTCCAGTCGTTGCTAAAATTAAAAACATGCTCAAAAAATGATTAATAATTTGTATAGCTGTAATCTTACGCATTTGCAGTGTGACGGTATGAAGGAAATCCATCATTGAATCTTTGGCATATTGTGACTCTCGACCTGCATGAGAGAAAAGTTTAACTGTGCTTATATTGGTATACGCATCTGTTATACGGCCAGTCATCATGGATCGAGCATCCGCTTGATTTTTTGAGAGCTTTGCGAGTTTTGGAATAAAATAAAAAAGGCATATCACGTAAGTAGTCAACCATATTAGAAAAGGAAAATACAATAAGGTATTTAAGCTTCCAACTAAAATAATCATGGTAGCGATGTAAACGATTACAAAAACTAAAATATCGGATAATATAAACCACATATCCCTTAAAGCAATTGTCGTCTGCATTACTTTGGCAGCAATTCTGCCAGAGAACTCATTATTATAAAAATTGATACTTTGATTTAATAAGAGTCGATGAAAATTCCATCTCAATCTCATTGGAAATGTACCCGCAAGTGTTTGGTGTTTTACCATAGTCCTTAGGGCAACAAAAAGGGTGCTACTAATTATGATTGCAGCAATTATAAAAAGAAAAGTCATGTGATCATTAAAAAATTGACTAGGACCACTTGCTACCATGAGGTCAATTAATTTACCTAAAACAGCATAAAGAATAGCTTCAAAACTTGCTATAACTGCAGTTAAGAGGGCCATTAAGCCAACATAAATTTTTATATCTTTAATACATAGCCAAGCAAACTTTAATAAAGACTTCGGGGGAGTCTCTATCAGCTCTTTTGGAAAAGGATTAACTAAATTTTCAAACCATTGAAACATGCAAGCCTTTTTTTCTTATGTTATAAGGTTAAGGAAGATAAAAGTATTCTAACTGAACTCAAATTACTTAAATATAAAATGTTTTATGTGAAAGAAGAAAATCTCTTAAAATGAATTGACTCTCAAGTCTGGTTTTTGTTCCTCCACGAGAGTATTGCAATAGCAAACATAATAGGAATACCCATCTCTCCAACCTCTTCAACAATTAGAGCAAACCGCTCTCCTGGTGGTGATAAATCAATTCCAAACTTTCTTTCTATGCCATCAATAGTCTTTGTAATAATGACGAGAATAATGCTGACAAAAACAGCAAGCTGACTTTGTTTTAAACTTTTTATACCTTCGATAAAACTATCTTTCTCTTTAATAATTATTGAGCCTAAAACAAGAACTATGAAAATAAGGATACTGATCGATGCTATGAGTTCTGGAAAGCCAACAAGATCTGAAAAATATTGCCTTGACTTTAAAACCCCGTGGGTAAAGTTTGCTTTATCATAATCAAGCTCACGAAGTGCAAAAAGAATAATAAGGGCTGAGAAGTACCATTTAGTTATTATTTTCTTCCAGGACCAAAAAATAAAAATTAAAATAAGACATAGAATGTATAAATAAACGGTTAGGCTTTCGAATAAGCCGTTTTCAGTGAGAAGTTTCTTCTGTTCATCTGTATCTATGAAGGTCATTAACCCCATAATAAAGATCAACAATATAAGAGCTACAGGAAGCCAAATGCG
>OJDI01000770.1_pt1 | contig 11303 bp, 9 predicted proteins | sample 1592601 | NCBI WGS metagenome assembly OJDI01 (sample SAMN05416845, study PRJEB24817) | seawater metagenome | isolation source: Sea water | place: Canada:Atlantic | collected 2013-07 | reverse complement strand
GAGATGTGTATAAGAGACAGATCCTACCGTGTAGACGGCGACGGCTTTAAAACTCGTTATCTTGCCGGTAACGCAGCCCAAGGCATTGTTGATTTAACACCGGGCAGCAGAATTGCTACAGGTAATGACATGGATATTTTCATGAATGGATCTACGGTTTTGGGTGTGCAGAATGACGAAGGCCAAACTGCATTTACCAGACGTGGCGATATACGACCAAATCAAAATGGCGAGCTAGCGCTGACCACTGGGCAAGTTGTACTCAACGACGGTGGCGGCCCTATTGCTGTACCCATAGATCAGATCCTCAGCATTTCTGATGAAGGCGTAATTTATGCAATGGACCCCAATGATGAGACGGGTGCTACACAAGAGGTTGCACGGTTAATGTTGCGTGACAGTAGCGCGGTATCGTTAGAAAAAATGGAAGACGGTCTATTCAAAGTAAGCGGACAAGAACCCGGTGATTTCGCAAATGGCCCCGAAGAGGTCTCGGTATCTAGTGGCCAGCTTGAAGGCAGCTCATCAAACGCTATGGACGTAATGGTCGATATGATCAACGGCACGCGCTCTTTTGAGATGAAAATGAAATTAGTCAAAGAGCTAGGTGACCTCGGTGACTCTAACAACACATTAATGCGACTGGCATAAGCCCAGTAGTTTAGGAATAAGAATATGGATGCTTCACTTTGGGTTGCTAAAACCGGACTAAACGCTCAGCAAACGCGAATGAGCGTGATCTCAAACAACTTGGCCAACGTTAACACCAATGGCTTTAAGCGCGATCGTGCGGTATTCGAAGACCTGCTCTATCAAAACATCCGTCAAGCTGGCGGGCAAACTGGCGCTGATTCAGTTGCACCTACCGGTTTCATGTTAGGTACAGGTACGCGTATTGTCGCAACAGAAAAAATGCAGGGTCAAGGCAACATGATTGCGACAGAGAACTCTCTGGATATGGCTATTGAGGGTCCTGGCCTATTTCAAATTCTTCAGCCCGACGGCACGCTGGCCTATACCCGCGACGGTAGCTTCAAGCTGTCCCAAGAGGGCGAGCTCGTGAACTCTGCCGGCTATTTGCTTCAACCGGCAATTGCCATTCCTCAGGAAGCAGCCTCTATCTCTGTGGGTGGCGACGGCACAGTAAGTGTTGAGCTGGCCAACGGTGGCGGAAATCAGCAGCTCGGCCAAATTCAGATCGCTCGGTTTGTAAACCCAGCAGGTCTAGAGTCCTTAGGCCGTAACCTATTTCGTGAAACCCAAGCCAGTGGACCGCCATTAGTGGGTAACCCTGGTGAACAGGGTTCAGGAGAAATTGCCCAAGGCATGTTGGAAGCCTCTAACGTCAACGTAGTTGAAGAATTGGTTAACATGATTGAAACCCAGCGCGCTTACGAGGTGAATTCCAAAGCAATATCCGCTGTGGATTCCATGTTGCGCTTCCTTAACCAGAATCTTTAGAGGTTAGTGATGCTCAATTCTAAGACACTAAAAAAGCTTCTTTGTGCTTCAGTCTTTGTCACAACTTGTTCAGGCTGCGTAACTCAAGGGCTGCCACCACTTGTTCAGGACGTGGCTTTTGAACCCGTTACCCCGTTAATGCCTGTGGCGCAGGTGTCCGTGACAGGTTCAATTTTTAATGACAATAGCGCAAGTAGTCGCTTTGGCTATAAAAAGAACTACCAAGTGGGCGATATCATCACAGTCGTGTTGACCGAATCTACGCAGGCTCAAAGACAAAGCGGTGTGGAAACTGTCAAAGAAGGGTCAAATAGTCCAATGGCCGCGCTGCAAGAAGTGTTTAGCCCGGCTAGTCGTATTGAACGAGCGCTAAAGGCTACGCCATTCAACGATTTGAAAATCGAGTCCAAGGGTTCTGGATCTGCCAATCAAGCCGCCTCTCTAAATGGCGCCGTGGCGGCAACCGTTATCCAGGTATTACCAAACGATAGTGTTGTCGTGCAGGGGCAAAAGCGTTTAACGCTGAGTGAAGGAAGTGAAACTATACGCATTATTGGCGTTGTTTCGCTAAACGACATACAACCGGATAACACCGTTTTGTCGTCTCGGTTGGCTAATGCTCAAATTTCCTATCAAGGCGCTGGTAATTTAGCGTCCGTTTCAAAAGTGCCCTGGGGTACGAATGTTCTCAACAAAGTTTGGCCATTTTAATGATTAAAAGATTTATATTTTTGAGCACGTTAATAAGCAGTCTAATTGCTGCTCCTGTCTATGCTGATCGGATCAAAGACTTAACGTCTGTAGCAGGCGCAAGACCCAACCAGTTGATGGGTTACGGGCTCGTTGTTGGTCTAGCGGGTACTGGCGACCGCGACAAAATTTCTTTCACCGCTCAAAGTTTAAAGACGGTTTTAGACAAACTGGGTGTTGCTGTAGACGGCCCTGTCTCGAACTACGATTTATTTACTCGAGGCGCTACCAATCTTGCTTATGACAAGACCAAATTAGACAACGTCGCTTCAGTACTTGTGACGGCTACCCTGCCGCCTTTTGCAAAGCCGGGACAGACGATCGACGTCAGCGTGGCCACTATCGGCCTCGCTTCCAGCTTACGCGGCGGTAATCTTATTATGACCGAACTGCGTGGAGCAGACGGTGAAATTTATGCGCTAGCGCAAGGTTCTCTAACAACGACTGGTGTTGAAGTTAACGCTGCGGGCTCTGAGGTAAGCATTGGTGTACCTACAACTGGTCGCGTGCCTAACGGCGCGTTGGTTGAACGATCGGTGAATACACCCTTTGGCACGTCAGAGCACATTGTTCTAAACGCTAATCAAGGTGACTTTACAACCATCAACGCGATCTCTGAAGCCATTAATGAAAATTTTGGTGCCGGTACAGCAAGTGCCATCGATGCTCGTTCCGTAGCGGTTCGAGCGCCGCAAGATATGGCATCACGCGTGAGCTTTGTCAGCATGATTGAAAATTTGGATGTAGTGCCAGGAGAACCGAAAGCCCGAGTGGTCGTTAATTCTCGCACCGGCACAGTGGTCATCAGTCGTACAGTTAAGGTAACCGCTGCGGCTGTGACGCAAGGTTCTTTATCGGTGACCATCTCTGCTACTAACGAAGTGGTCCAGCCCAATGCCGCTGTCCTTGGTGACGCCGCAGGCGAGGCGGTTGAACTTGCAAATGCAGAAATCGCTGTTGAGGAGGAGATCAATCCAATGTTTCTTTTCCAGCCCGGCGTAGATCTGCGCGAAATTGTTGAGGCGGTTAACCAAGTTGGTGCTAGCCCCTCCTCGCTTATAGCCATACTCGAAGCGCTGAAAAGCTCTGGCAGTTTGCGCGCTGAGCTGTTGGTTATTTAGGTAGTAACGATGTCTGATTCAAATTTTTCAACAAGCGCCTTAGATTTTGGTCATATGGCGCAAATGCGCGCGGATTCTAAGCTTGGTGACGAATCCGTTACTAAAGAAGCGGCCCAGCAGTTTGAATCAATTTTCATCAATATGATGTTGAAGTCTATGCGCCAAGCCACTGAGCGTTCTGGTTTGCTGGATTCGCAAGCCTCAAAAACCTACGAATCAATGTTCGATCAGCAAATTGCAGTGGAATTGTCTAAGGGCGGTATGTTCGGTGTCGCGAACGTTCTGAACACGCAAATGCACGCTCAGAAGATGGGCCAACCAGAAAGACCTGACGTTAAACCGCTCAACCAAGCGCCTAAATCTTTTGTGATTAACGCAGACCAACCCAGTTACGAAATTCAACGCCCCAAAAATAATGGGGCAATGCCTTTGCCCGGTAGTAGAGGCAAGCTATGACAGATCTAATTTCAGTAGGCGGCGCAGCGATTCGCAACAGTCAACTGGCGTTATCTGTCGTCAGTAACAATATTGCCAACGCGAATACCGAAGGTTATGTCCGCCAAGATCTTGATGTTTCGGAAAATACGCCGACTAAAAACGGACTGTTCTATTTGGGCAGTGGCGCTTTGGCCGAAGGCGTACGCCGCTCCTATGACGGCCAAGTGGAAGCCTCGCTGCGTGCAAGTAGCAGTGATCTGCGCGCACAGACACCTTTGATTGAACATACCGAGCGAATGATAAACGTGCTAGGTAACGAAAGTGCGTCATTGACCCCAGCCCTTGGTTCGTTTTTTGATAGCCTCAAGAGCCTCAGTGTAGACGCTGGCTCAGGACAATTGCGTACGCATGTGCTCACTGAGTCGGAAATTTTGGCATCGCGGTTTAACGCACTGGCGATTCAATTAGAAAGTTTAGATACCGAGACACAGCAGTTAGCCACCGCCGGGGCAAATGAATTTAATGCCTTGGCTGAACAATTAGCGAATGTAAATGTGGGCTTACAGAAGACCAATGATATTCAAAAGCAGCCCGCAGCATTACTCGATAGCCGAGACAAACTACTGCGTGAAATGTCGGCAATCGTCAAAGTCTCGGTACGCGAATCTGCCAGTGGTACTGTTGCTGTCACCGTAGGTGATGGTTCCTCAAAAGCTTTGGTTGTCGATGGTGGAAAGTCGACGCCCATCCAAGTCCGCTTTTTGGCAACCGACAATGGCCGCGCCGAAGTACTTTTAGATCCCTATGGCGAGCCAGTGAATTTATCTGGCTTATTAGGCGGCGAGCTTGGCGGTATGATCAACTTTAGAGATCAAATGCTCGCGCCAGCCATTGCCAATCTGGACAATATTGCCAAGGTGCTTATGCAGGAAGTGAACGCTGCTCACGCTAGGGGCATGGATCTTAATGAAAATCCTGGTAAAGCAATGTTTGTCAGCCCGCCAGATTTTACGTTGGATTACTCCAACGCTAAAGGCAGTGCAACGCCAACGATCAGCGTAGTGACAGAGTCCCAAGCTAATCTGCGTCCAATGGAGCTTCTATTCGACAAGGCCGGCGATCGCTGGATTGCCACAGACCTTACCAGTGGGACCAAATATGCTTCAACCGGTAACCCGCCTAGGCTTGGAGTCAATGGCTTAGCAATAACCCTCAATGGCGCGGCTCAAGACGGCGATCAAATTGCGTTTAGTGGTAAACAAAATTACGCCAAAACAATTTCCTTAGCCATTACAGACACTAAAGATCTAGCGGCTGGAGACTTATTTAGGGTCTCCAAGAACGTAACCAATTTAAGCGACGTGGATGCAACAATAGGCATTGTCACGCCAGCGGCAATCCCAAGCTCTGTTCCTGAACTGAGCACAATATTGGTCAACAACACCAATAACGCCGCAGCACTTACATTAGATGCCAGTTATTCAGCGGCTAAAAGCTTTGTTGCAGCGGGCACCAAAGATGTAGACCTTACGTTCTCTAAAACCGCTTCTAGCACAGCCGAATTGCAGATATTCACCAGAGATGGCCGTCATTTATTTGGTAGCGCACTCTCGGCAGCGCAGCAGGCTGTGATGCTAAACGCGAAGAATGGTTTTATCACAGACAGCACCTACTCCAATACTTACTTAAACGGTGACACCCGTTATATGGGCGAAACCTGGAGTATTGGCGCTAGCGGTCAGTCCGTATCGCAGATTCAGGATGATGGCTCTACGTTGATTGTTGGTGAAGCGCTCATACGCAGCAGTACTGTGAGTACATATACAAACAGCACAGCGGCGAGTGTAGATGTGATTGCCAGCGGTGCTTTGAAATTAGACGGCAAAGCATTAGGTCCTCTGAGTGTGGCTGCGGGCCAAAGTTTGACTGCTTCAGGCGTAAAGGCCTGGTTAGATGCTGGAATTGCGTCGAACGGATTGAATGCCACCGTAAGTTTAGAAAACGTGATTCGTATACCTGCGAATGAGCTTTCTGCCACCACTGGCTTGCTGACAATAAACAATGTGTCAATTAATGGCGCGACACCGTTCACCACGTCCGCTGCGCTAGTGAACGCGATTAATGCCAAAACAGCTGCATCGTCTGACTACGCAGCTGGGCCACCACAAGTTGGCACACCCGCAACAAATGTTGAGGCAAGCCTGGATTTCGACGGCGCGCTGATACTTAAGCACCTGAATGCAGGCACCATTAGTTTTGGTAACACTGCTGGCGTTTTAACCAAGATGACAGGTGATGTGGCAGCGGGGTTTGTTATTCAAGCCAATCGCAGCGCGGGGGACACTTCTGCCAAGACCGTTGCCTTAACTTTAAGCGCTACAGGCAGCACAACAGATTTGGCAAAACTGGGCTTAGACACAACGGTGAATATCTCTGGTCAGTTGAAGGAAGATTTGGTCGTCTTTAGCACTGGCACCACCGGGAATTCTGCAAAACTGTCCGCCGGGTATACCAAGGGTGAGGCAAATTCACTGCAGTTGCGTGGCAACACATTGGATATCGAATTTGTTTCTGATAGCGAATACAAAATTACTGACAAAACAACCAATACTATTGTTGCCCAACGCAACTATACCGCTGGCCAAGTTATTCAGTACCAAAACTTACAGGTAACGCTGAGTGGCTCACCCAAATCTGGCGACAAATTCCAAATCGACAATAACCAAAAAGGTTTCGGTAGCAACGAGAACATCGTTCGCTTGTCTAATTTGGAATCAGCGAAGGTATTGGGTAACGACGAAACTTTCCACGAGTCTTATCTGAATTTAATCAACTTAGCGGGCAGCACCGCTAGACAAGCCACTGTGACTAAAGAAGCACTCCAGGTGGTTTACGACCAAGCATTTGAGTCCCGTGACCAGATAGCTGGCGTCAACTTAGATGAAGAAGCGGCAAATTTGATCCGCTTTCAACAAGCCTATCAGGCATCGGCCAGGTTGGTGCAAACCGCCAATGAACTATTCGACACCATTGTTCGTCTATAGTGAGCAGCAATAGAAAATGAAAATTTCAACTTCTCTGAATTACCAACGCGCATTGACTAACATTCAAAACGCGAACGCCGAGGTCTCTAAAACTCGGGAGCAAGTATCTACTGGTAAACTTCTGGTGCGTCCCAGCGACGATCCGACCAAAGTAGCGACGATCGAAAATTTAGATCGCGCCATTGCAAAATCTGACACCTATACCGGGTTACTGGGAGATTTGAAGCAGCGCTACGAACTAGAAGAGACCGTGCTGCTATCAGGTTCAGATATTCTGGTTAGACTAAAAGAGTTAGCTATTCAAGCGTCCAACGATACCCTTGCGATTGAAGACCGGCGGATTGTCGCACTAGAAGTCGCGGGCCTGAAAAAAGAGCTGTTGAATATTGCTAATACTCAAGATGTTTCCGGCAGCACCATATTTGCTGGAGGCAATACAAGCATAGAGCCCTTCACTACATTGAATGATGGCAGCATTGCCTATCAGGGTGATGCACGACAAATACAAGTCAGCGTCAGTGATACACGAGACCTGAATAAAAATCGTAATGGCTTAGACGTGTTTGGACCGGCGGAACGAGAGTTAGTGGCTGCAGTAGCTGCCGAATATACTCAGGCGCCAGGTACGCTAGCCAATTACAATGGCGCAACGACCATTACAGATGGTGTCACCACATTGACTTTTGATCACTCTGGCGGCGCTCCAGCGAGCATTGAACGGCTCATCAGCGATTTAACAAGCGGTGCTAATGAATCCGCTTATGTAGATTTCAAATACACGATTACCGATAACCCAAATAATCCAGGTGAATTGCTGTTTACTGCAAAGAACAAGGAATCTGTGGCAGCGGCTAATGTGCCATTATTGGTTGCAGCAGGTGCCACGGATGAAGCAGCAGCTGCTACAAATGCCGTGGCTGGTGTTGATCGTACCACTCAAGGTATTGCCTTTTTCACCGCGTTAGAAGATTTTGTTACCGCGCTGAACAGTAATGACACATCCAATATTCGTCGAGCTGTGGGTGAGGTAGGTGCGTTACATGAGGGGTTAGTTAAATCTGTCGGTCGCGTGGGCAGCGAAATTCAAAGCGCGGATAGGCAGCTTGAACTGCATGCAGACAGCAAGATCCGCTTAGAGACATTGTTGTCAGGTGAGGAAGATCTAGATTATTCCGAGGCGTTAACGCGTTTCAATGAAGAAATGACACGGTTAGAAGCGACTCAAGCGACTTTTGCACAAGTTGCGCGTCTGTCTTTGTTTGAATATATTTAAGCGTTAGCGATTATCTATATAAACAAGCCGATTTGCTAACACTAGTTTTAAGCTATACTCATTAGATGGCCCTGATTTTCTTCTGCCGGTACAGTGGTAGAAGGCATCAAGAGAGTTTCCCACCCCTTCTGTAACTCTGTAATCAACTCACGTATCTCCTCAAGGTCCTCTACAAGGGGCATTTGAATGCTTTGATCTATGGCCCTATCCAACATGGCGAAAAAATCGTCAAGATGGCTAACCAATTGTTTATCAGGAAGGTCAGCAAAACACCTGTTTAAAAAACTCAGTAGGTTTTTTGCATGTCTTAACGAACTTGCCGCGGAGGAACTGCGTTGAACGTCAGCGTTTCTCTCTGCAATTTCGAGGCTGTTGTTTAGAGCATCGAACAACCAGCGTATCTCTTGCTGTCGTTCTTCGCCGAAAATTACCAACGATTTGACGTAATGTGTGAAATTGGACACCTAGCACCCTGTAAACTATTACTTACCTCTACTTAGTCGGAAGGTTATTAAATTCCTTTAGTAATTTTTAGCTTCTTTTCATTTCTTTTTGCTTTTAGCGGTGGCTGGCTACTTCGGGCATCGGGCGTAGTTGCTCTCAATACAAGCGCTCACCAGCTCTAGGGCCTTCTTTTGCACGGTATCTGTGATTTGCATGCGGCTAAAGCTCAGAACTGACTCAGCGTCGTTGTAGCCGTTTCTTTGCGCCACATGGGCCCAGATAAATGCTTTCACTGGTTCAGCTTTGTCTTCAGGATGACCTTCGCCGGCTTGAAACATAAAAGCCGACATAAACTGACCATTGCTGCTGTTGAGGCTAGCCGCTTGCAAGAAAAACTCTTTTGCCCGGCGTGGACTCTTACGCACACCGTGACCCTGGTAGTAAATAAGGCCAAGCATATAGGCGGAATCCTCCTGATCTAACTCTGCCGCGTCTGTGAAGTGGCGCTTGGCGGCCAAATAGTCCTGACGCATACCGTAGCCTTGGAATGCCAACATGCCCAGATTATGGTGGGCTTCAGCAAGATCTTGTTCAGCGGCTTTTTTGTACCACTCAATGGCCCGAGCGTAACTTTGCTTAACACCGCGGCCTTGCTCATACAGGTAGCCGATATTGTTTTGTGCCTCTGCTGCACCCTGATCCGCAAGCTTCTTCCATGCCCGGTAGGCGGTAGCGTAGTGCTCTCTATCCATGGCGTTGAGCCCAGCCTCAAAAGGCGCGGCGACAGTGACCTGCCCCGCTAGCGATAAACTCAGAGCTAGGCCCAGTTGAAGGAATAATTTCATCATTTGTACCTTTATAAATACTCGCATCTCGTAGCACTTTGCTCAGTTGCTATTCAGTGGCGAGGTTATTGTTTCCGCAGTGCCTCTTGGACGGAAAGCACCTTGTTGAATAAGTCTCCCTCGGTGAGCGCCGCAACTAAGCGCCCTTCCTCCACCACCGGAATACTCTCGCCCACAAACTCGCGGGTTTTTTCCATGGCGTGAGTAAGCGAGTCCTTACCTTGGAACGCCAGCGGCTGCGTATCCATAATGTCTGTTAGCGTCTCTATGCCGTGTAAATCTAAAACGTTTACTTTGCCTAGCAGCATGTCTTGGTCGTCGCACACATACGCCTCAGTGGTCTGGGCGGCCTTGAGCTTGTCTAAAGTTGCCTGCACGCTGGTGTTAAGGTCGACTTTCACATAGTCGCTGCTGGGAATCTCATCAATAGTGCTTTGGTTCAGTGCAATGTGTTCGCGACCCAGTTTTAGGTCAATGCCTCGGTCTAGCAATTGACGGTCGAAGTAAGATAAGCCAAAGACTCTGTAGGTGATAAACGAGCAAACGATAACGCACAGCATAGAGGCCAAGCCATAGCTGTAGGACCCGGTCAGTTCGATCACGATCACAACCACAGTCAAGGGCGCACCAATCACCGCAGCAGAAACCGCTGCCATTGCGGCAACGCCAATGGCTGTAGTCATTTCGGCAGGCAAGCCGAAGATGCTGGCACTGTACGCAACGATGCCACCAATGGCCGCGCCCACAAACAAGGCGGGTCCAAACACGCCGCCGAAAAAGCCAGCGTTGATACATAACGCTGTAATGATGATCTTCGCAACCAGTAGGGCCAAAAGGTATGCGGGGGTAAATTCGTTGTTGATCATTTGATTGATCTGCAAGCTGCCTAGTCCAAGTACGTCTGGGAAGATCATGCCGATACAACCGGCAACCAGCACACACATTGCCGATAACTGCGCAAAACTCCAGCCGCTGGCCACAGCCATAGACTTACCTTTGCGCAGCGCGGACATATAAGCGATGGCGCCCAGTGAACACAGGGGCGCTGCAATGAGTAGAAAAGGAATTAAGGGCCCCAAAGGAATGGGCATATCGGGTACGCTGAAGGCCAGATCAATGGTAAACAAATATTGGTTCGCCGCGTAAGCGACAATAGAAGAAATGGCAATGGGCGCGATTGCGCCAACGGAGAACCGTCTTAACAAAGCTTCGTGAGCAAACAACACGCCAGCGATGGGTGCATTAAAACCTGCCGAGATGGCTGCCGCAACACCACACGCAAGGAAGACGTTTTTATCAATATTGATTTTGGTCAGCTTGAGCAGTATCTGCGAAATAGTCGCGCCAAAGTGTACTAAAGGCCCGTACTGGCCAACGGATGCGCCGCCACTGGCACTGATGAAAGCAGCAATGGTGGAACCAACGCCAACTCGAATATCCAGTGGCTCTTTGCTTTGCTGCACCGCATAAATACTTTCAGCTGGCCCAGACCAAGCGGTAATGCCCAGTACTCGGCGCACTAAGATAATCAGCAACGCCGCGCAGCCCATGGTGATAAAAATTTTGAACGACACATCCATGCCGGCAATGGTGGCGGAGAACATGCCGTCAGCAGTTTGATTGCCCTCAAACCATCGTGCGCCTTCAACAAAGGCGTTGGCGACAACGGACGCCACCAAACCAAGCACTACGGCGAGAAAAAACTGCAGTGCGATTTCTTGCACGGACGATGTTGTCTGCTGCTCTTGAGTCTCCACGTAGCGCTCTCCCCTGGCTTTATGTGCCAGCTGTTATTTTTGGTTGAAAGGCCAAACAATCACGCCCATCCGCGTTCTTTACCTCAATACAAGGCAGGCTCCTGCTCTTAAAGTTCAGAGCCTGTCTCTTATACACATCTGACGCTGCCGACGATATGCAGTGTGTAGAT
>OJDI01000762.1_pt1 | contig 11374 bp, 8 predicted proteins | sample 1592601 | NCBI WGS metagenome assembly OJDI01 (sample SAMN05416845, study PRJEB24817) | seawater metagenome | isolation source: Sea water | place: Canada:Atlantic | collected 2013-07 | reverse complement strand
GGCCCTGTAAGAATCACTAAATCAATAGCAGGGTCGAGTAGCGCATCCATCGCCATACCCTGATAAATATTTTTTGGATGAATACCCCAAGCTTGTTTCGCCATTAAGCGCTCTCGGCTTAAATCTGCTATGGCGAGTTTCTCATGATCTCCGCCAGTAATTTTCCCGGCAAAGTGCTCGCCTTCATCTATTAAGTATTCATTAATATAACTATTAGGTAATAAGTCGCGTTTTATATAATGAGTGGTATTACGGCCTTGGGTTTCGCTTTCGCACTCCTTAACATGCTGCCAAAAATCACCGGTAAACTCGTGATAACCTTTGGTTAAAAATTGAATGTCGTCAATAAGCTGATCGGTGCGATAGTCTTCAACAAAAGCAAGTCCTGCGCCTTTTGCTTTTAAACGCATGTTAATATCTTTAGTAACCAGTACTACTTTATTGTTTGGGTTTGTAGCTTGTAAATGAATGGCTGCACTAATAATGCGATTGTCATTTTCATTAAACGACAGCTTAACTTTACTTTCATCAAGCGCATAGTCGTTAAAAATAGATAAACAGCCACTTGGGTGTTGTTCATTATTTTGCGGTAGCTTAACGCCGGCAAGCACTTGCTCTGGTGAAGCGTTAACTAAGGTATCTTCTAGTGCCCTGATGGCAATGCGGGCATCTCGGCTTACATCTTTATTGCGGTCTTTAATAGAGTCTAGCTCTTCTAAAACCGTCATGGGTACTACAACATCGTGTTCTTTGAAAGAGAGGAAAGCGAAAGGTTCGTGTAATAATATATTGGTATCTAAAACGTAAATAATTTTATTTATTGTCATATGAAATCCTTATCCAAGTTGAAGGTTTCACGGCAATACTTGTTTAGAAAATACTGCGAAAAACCACAAAAGATTGATAACTTATCTCACCAAAATAATTTATTGCTTCGTTCGTTTCTATCATTGCTTTTACAATCATAGAATTAGCTTTTCTATTAAGCTAATAACCACTTTACAGTTTATTTATCTGCAAGCAAGCAGCTTTTTTGAATTAATTAAATTTGTATTAAGTACATTATTACTACTGTGAATGCTATGTAACCTCAACTCAGAATAAGCAGCACTTGCTCAATGCTCCCTTTTAAGCCATTACCTGCGTTAAAACGTCGATAAATAGCTCACTATTTATAAACGTTTTGCCTTGGAAATGGCATAAAATGAAGCATTGATGATGCCTATTCGTGATGTTCACCTTGCAATAAGATTAACTTTGCCACCTAAGCTTTTGATTCACATGAGTCTCAAGCACTCATTATCCAGAGTTCAGGTTATGTAAATTAATACAACCCCCAAATCTGTAAAATTTCAGCAAAAAAACTACCTTTTAGCTGAATTATTTAATGATCACTTCTATGATTAACGATATTATAGCGCCTTTTTTTTACGCGTATTTTTACGCGAGTTAATGAGTTGGAGTTTTTGTTTATGTCATTTTACCCTGGGCAACGCTGGATTAGTGATAGTGAGTCAAATCAAGGGCTAGGCACCGTTACCGCTGTCGAAGGTCGTTTTGTAACTATCGTATTTACGGCAACAGGGGATGCGAGACAATATGCTATGGATAACGCACCTTTAACGCGCGTTATTTTTAACGAAGGAGACAGCATTCCAAGCCATGAAGGCTGGACGCTAACCGTTGAATATTCAGAAGAAAAAAACAACTTATTAACTTACTTTGGTGTTAGGCAAGACACAGGTGAAGCAAGTTCAATTAAAGAAATGATGATTGATCATTTTATTAAATTTAACAAACCGCATGATCGCCTACTTAATGGCCAGATTGATCGCCTTGATTGGTTTCGTTTAAGAAAAGACTGTTTACATCATCAATTTAGCCAACAACAATCAGATTTAACAGGCCTTAGCGGTGGTCGTGTTAGTTTAATTCCTCACCAGTTATACATTGCTGAAGAAGTGGGCAGCCGCTTTGCCCCAAGAGTGTTGCTAGCTGATGAAGTAGGTTTAGGTAAAACCATTGAAGCAGGTTTAATTATTCATCAACAGCTAGTTACCGGTCGCGCTAAACGTGTACTTATTATTGTGCCAGAATCATTAATGCACCAATGGTTGGTTGAAATGTTACGCCGTTTTAATCTGCCGTTTAGTATTTTTGATGAAAGTCGCTGTGAAGAAACTTCAGATAATGGCGAAGGCGAAAACCCCTTTAGCCAAGAACAATTGGTACTAGTAAACCTTGGCTTTATCACTAAAAATCCTCGCTGGTATGAAGCGATGATTGATGAAGACTGGGATTTAATGGTGGTTGATGAAGCACATCATTTAAATTGGCAGCAAGATAATGCCAGTATTGAATACCAATGTATTGAGCAATTAGCTCAAACCATTCCTGGGGTTTTACTATTAACTGCAACACCTGATCAGCTAGGTCACGAAGGTCATTTTGCTCGTTTACGATTGCTTGACCCTGATCGCTTTTTCGATTATCAAAAATTTACCGAAGAAGAACAGCATTATACTGAAGTTGCAGATGCTGCTAATACATTAATTACCGATGAACCATTGGCTAATGAGCAAGTAACAACGCTAACCACATTATTAAGTGAAGCTGATGTTAGCGCACATATTGCAGCAATAAATCATGCTGATATAACAGAGCAAAAAAATGCTCGACAACATATTCTTGACCAGCTTTTAGATCGCCACGGCACAGGTCGTATTCTGTTTCGTAATAGTCGCAATACTATTAAAGGCTTCCCTGGGCGTGAGTTACACTCAACACCGCTGGTTATGCCTGATGCTTATCAAGAAGCCATTAATGAGTTATTACTCTCGGGGACCGCTGAAGATTTGAAAGCGCAACCACAAGCAAAACTCATTTTTACCCCTGAAACGTTATTCAGCTTAGACAGCCATGAAGATTGGTATGATATTGACCCACGCGTTGACTACTTAATCGAGCTGTTACAATCGCTGAAAAAAGAAAAAGTGTTAGTTATTTGTGCCAACGCGCAAACGGCTATCGACCTAGAAACAGCCTTACGTGTTAAAGAAGGTATGCGCGCAGCAGTATTTCACGAAGGTTTAAGTATTTTTGAACGTGACCGCGCTGCCGCTTACTTTGCCCAAGATGAAGATAGCGCCCAAGTGCTGCTATGTTCTGAAATTGGTAGCGAAGGCCGTAACTTTCAGTTTGCGCACCATTTAGTATTATTTGATTTACCGCGTAACCCTGACTTACTAGAGCAACGTATCGGCCGTTTAGACCGTATTGGACAAACTGAAACTATTCGAATTCATGTGCCTTATTTTGAAGACTCGGCACAAAGCTTACTGTTTAAATGGTACAAGCAATCTTTAAATGCCTTTGAGCATACCTGTATTACGGGCCATGCAGTATTTAATGCTTTCGGTGAAACCTTATTCGATTTAGCGTTGAGCGCGAGTTGGGACACCAAAGAAGCTGAAACTTTGATTGAACAGAGCCATGAAAAACACTTAACGATCAAACAAGATCTAGAATCAGGTCGAGATAAGTTACTTGAATTACATTCTTCTGGCCAAGGTAAAGCCCACGCTTTAGTGGAAAAAATTGAGCAATTAGATCAACAAATTCATTTACCACAATTTATGTTCCAGATATTAGATGTTTTTGGCATTCAACAAGATGATAAAGCTGATAATGCCATTGCTTTGCAACCTTCTGAGCATATGTTGTGTGCTAACTTCCCATGCTTACCTGAAGACGGTACAACCATAACCTTTAATCGCCAAACCGCATTAGCCGTTGAAAACTATCAGCTAATTACTTGGGACCACCCTATGGTTCGTGGCGCGATGGACTTGGTATTGTCTGACGAAACCGGTAATTCAAGTATTGGTTTACTTAAGAATCCTGCGCTGCCAGCCGGGACATTCTTCTTAGAGTGTATTTTTACCCTAGAAGCTATTGCGCCAAGTAACTTACAACTCGGTCGTTACTTACCAACAACGCCTATTCGTATATTGGTGGATAAAAATGGTAATAACCTTGCTGATAAAGTGAGCGAAGCTGTGTTAGATCAACAACTATCACCAGTGAAAAAGCAAGTAGCCTTACAACTAGTTAAAGCACTAAGAAGCCAAATAGCGCCATTAGTGGCTAAAGCTGAAACACATGCCGAACAACAAACGGCAACCATACAAGCAAAAGCACTTGCTGGAATGCAAGAAGCCATGGATGAAGAGCATCAAAGATTAACAGCACTTAAAGCAATAAACCCAAGCGTACGTCAGCAAGAGGTTGATTTTATTCTAATGCAAAAAAGTGCTTTAGCAGACTATATTGAAAAAGCTAAAATTCAATTTGAAGCAGTTCGTTTAATTGTAGTTAGCAACTAATTTTTAGTTACTGAATAGAAAAGCGCAACAATATAAAGGCTACACTTAGTGTAGCCTTTTGTTTAAGACACCTTCAAAAGGAACCCCACAAGATGGCTGCTAACCCTGACTTTATTTATCAACCCCCTATGAGCCCATATCTTGATATTATTTATCAAGATAACGATATTGTTGTGCTTAACAAGCCTAGCGGATTATTAACTGTACCGGGGCGTTTACCCGAGCATCAAGATTGCTTACAAAACAGAGTGCTAAAAGTGCTACCAACAGCCACTGTAGTGCATCGCTTAGACATGGCCACTTCGGGTATTATTTTACTGGCGTTAAACAAACCAGCTCACGTTAATATAAGTCGTCAATTCGAGAAAAGGCTAACCAAAAAAAGTTATATTGCGCGCGTATTTGGAAAAGTTGAAAATTCACAGGGCTCTGTCGATCAACCTTTAATTTGTGATTGGCCCAATAGACCTAAACAGAAAGTTGACCATGAACAAGGCAAAGCAGCATTAACCCATTATCGAGTATTAAGTTACGATGCAAATAATGACAACCAAATAACCACACTGTTAGCGCTAACACCCGTCACAGGTCGTTCTCATCAGTTAAGAGTGCATATGTTATGTTTAGGGCACCCCATTATTGGCGATCGACTTTATGCACATCCGCTAGCTTTAAATGCGAGTAATCGCTTGCAATTACATGCTCAAATGCTACAAATAACGCATCCCGTAAGCGAGAAAACCTTAACTTTTACTAAAGACTGTCCCTTTGATTAATACTAAAAATTACGTTGAATAATTAAAGAAACTTTCGTTAGCGACGATATACACTTACAGGCTTATAATAAAGTTGCAGCACTGACCATTAACAGTTTGAGGAAAACTTTTTTATGCGTTTGAATATAATTCCCTTCGTTTTGTTCATATGCTTAGCTGTATATTCACTTCAGGTGAATATTGCTTACGCATTACCATTTCAGGCCAGCCAAGAATCACAAGAGCAACAAATAGAAAAAACGCTAAACGTGGATAGCAGCTCAACTGAAGCTACTGAAAGTAATACTAAAGCTGCTAATGCAGAAATATCACCAACCGACACCGACGCAACAAAAGAAAAAACACCTAAAGACGACCATCAACACCAAGTTGTTATCAACCCACCCGTAGATATTTTTCAACAGCAACAACAAGATATAAAACATTATTTAGCACAAGAAAAAATTAGCCCATTAGTTGTTGGTTCAAACAGTTATCTAACCGCAACTAATGAATACACCACGCCTGTTAACAAAGGTATTATGGTGCTAATTCCAGATTGGCAACAAAGCATAGCAACGCCCAATGCGCTTAATCAACTGCGTAAAAATATGCCATCAAAAGGTTGGACAACGATAACCTTACATCCGCCAAACAAACCTCAAGGTTATCCTTCGCAGGCATTAACAGCAGCAGAAAGACAAACGCAAGATACTGAAACACTTGCTAGTTACAGTAAAGATTTTGCTGAAATTATGCTCGCGACCATTGAACAAGCAAAAGGTTACCCTGGGGCAATTATTGTTATTGCAGAGGGTAGTAATAGCGCGGTATTGCTTGATATTTATCAACAAGGGTTAGTCGGCTCACCTGCAGCAATGGTTATGCTTAGCAGCTATATGCCAACACAACCAGCCAGTGAAAAACTCGCGCAGCAAATGGCTGATACAGATTACCCAATACTCGATTTAACCTTAAAGCGTGACCATTATTTAGTGCACGCTAACGCAACATTAAGAAAAGATTTGGCCAAAAAATCGATGAAAATATACTTTCGACAAAAGCAGCTGAATAATCAAATGATCGGTTATTATCCTAAGGGAAGCTTAACGAAAGAAATAATAAGCTGGCTCAGCTCCATGGGCTGGTAGTTTTTAGATGAAAGCATTTATTTTTTAATGTTACTTTTTCTCGACAAACTTGGCCCAGGAAAGCAGTAACTCTCGAAAATCTTCATGGCCGCAGGAAGCAGAGTCTTGTTGATCAAAATCGATATCTTCTTCAATCAAAGAGTCGGGTAAAATTTCTAACCCATCCATACTTGCATTGGTTTGAATTGTTACATCACCTCGATTAAAAACAACTGTATACTCGTTACCAGTAATGGTAATTTCAGTTTGCTTCTCTGCTTCAATATCAGCCATAGCAGACAGCAGTTGTTTAAGCTTTTCCGTATTAGTGCCAACCTCAACCTCTAACCAAGGACCAATAACTTCATGATCAAGCGAAAACTTAGCAATAGCACTACCTGTTAGTGGATCATCTATAAATTGATATTCCATACCTACCTCGTTCTGAAAATGTTTAGGGCGAATTTTGTTTTTTCGTCACTAACTAGAATTTAATGACGTAAAATGATGGTGTAATCTATTGATATTTAGTTAGATAGTTGTTTCGACAACCCTATAAACCTACTAATATTTTACAGAATAGCTTCTAATAATAACAAAGACATTGCTATAATCGTGATCACTGTTAATTGTAGCAAACACCCAGTTTTTAATACAAGATTATCAAGCGTAATAAAATGTACATGCTTTCTTTGATGTAATAAGGAGACGGTTTATCATAAATAATAACATTAACTTCACTCCCTTAATCATGCGCTTAGCTCAAAAGTTACCATTGAAAGTATTGGCTACTTTACATTGCTGCCTGTTATTTTTAATTATCTCAATAAAAGCCTCATCACAGCCCTTACCCCTTATAACAGTCGCTATGTATATTGAACCGCCATTTTCCGATATCGTCGACGGCGTATTTGTTGGCGAAAATATTGAAATTGCTAATTTATTAGCAAAAAAAATGGCAACAAAAGCAAAGTTTATATATTGCCCACCTGCTCGCTGTTTTGCATTTTTACAAAATGGACAAGCAGATATGATGATTGCGATCCGTAAAACGCAAAGTCGAGAAAAGTTCCTTCATTACCTTGAGCCGCCGATTAAAATTCAACACTTACCATTACAGTTTTATATTCGTTCTGATAGCAATATCGTGCTCGATAAATATCAAGATTTACTACCTTTAAAAGTAGGTGTATTAAGAGGCGCTTCATATTTTGATAAATTCGATCACGACACACAACTTACAAAAGTTCCGCTAATTAATTATCAGCAACTTGTTGATATGTTATTAAAAGGTCGTATTGATACCTTTCTTGAGCGTGAAGAAACCATAATGCCCTGGGTTGACCAAGACGTTTATAAAACCAAAATTAATTTAGCAAAGTTTGTATATGATAAAACGGTAGGCTCTTATATTGTAGTATCTCGTAAATCACCATTAAGGGATAACATTACGCAATTGTCAGCCGCTTTAAAGTCGCTATCAGACAGTGGCGATATTCAAGCTATAACTAATAAAATAAGAAACTAAGTTGAACTACAATTGAACTTACGAACAGATATATCGTCTATAAATTACCACTTAGCTAGCCAACATTGATATTACCGTGCAAAAAGGAACTTACCTTGCCATTTTATTTTCCCTTGTTGTTCACGGCATTATCTTACTTTTAATTATTAGCACTCAATCAAATCAGCAAAAACCAGTTAAAGAAATTAGTCACCCTGCCCCGATAAAAAGCTTTATATACTATGCCCCAAATGCTGCCAAACCTCTAACACAGATAGTAAAAAAAGACGTGGTAGAAAAGCTAAGCAAAACCCAAAACATTGAAGAAAAACCGCTTAATAATGATCAGCCAAAAGCCAACTCAATTGCTAAAAAAATCAATAAATCGAACGAGAAAACTATTAACAAAGCGAGCAACAATACGTTAATAAAGCCGGCGTTCAGTCAAGCTGAGGCTACAACGAATAATTCAATACTGGGCTCAACTACACCGCCCCCTGAAACCAAACCTTCACCCGAGCCTATTCCATTACCTAAAAATAAAAAACTTGATAGCTTTACACAATTACAAAGGTTACGCAGTCAGTTAAAGAATAAGGCAACTTTAGCTGTAGATAACCCATACCAAGATGCACAGCCTCCTTCTATTTTTAACCCTACAGTAAAAGCTGTTCCCCATTCAGTTCCCTTAAAAGATGAAGAGAAAATACGTGAACAAAACACTAAAAACATGGGCGCAGGAATAGCGATTACCAAAGGGGAAGATGGGTTATGTTCGGTAACACAAGACATGAGTGCTTACGGGTTAAGCGAAGGTTCATCCACACAATTTTTTAATTGTGGTGAGTCAAATTTTGATAAAAGCTTTCGCGAACATATGCAAGCAGTTAAAGCCAAGCTGGGTAAAAAATAACGTAAATGTACTATGCTTTTGAGTAAAAGAATATCGCTAGCACAACATTTTTACGTTAATTCTTTTGCTCAATGTTCAATAAGGTTAAGAGTACATTTAATCATTGCCATATCTGCACTTAATGAAACCTATTACTGTGAAGAAAGCCCCAAGACTTAATTGTTATTTTTCACAATATTATCAGTAAGTAAGCAAACAAGACCAACCAGTATAACCGTTCTTTCTACCACATATACACATCATGAATAGTGCTTATTAAACCAAGTGATTACTAGTCCTGAAAAATTCAGGTAGAATATAGCCAAATTTTTTACATTGCTGGGCACTATTAATCTTTGCGATTAGACTTTGTACGAAGAAATTGTAATTGATCAATAACCAAGGGGTACTTCATAGATATTCTATAGAAGTTTTCTTGCGATAATCGACCAAATTCAACAATACTTAGTTATGCTTAGCTGTGATGAGTTACATTGTTATTAGTAAATAAGTCAGAGAGGGAATCAAATGAGTCTGTATTTAGAATATATCGCAGAAATTGAAAATCGTAAGAATGAGCTAGGTCTTGCACCAAAGCCGATTGATAGCGCTGAGTTATTGGCTGAAATTATTGAACAAATTAAAGATCAAGGCAACGAGTACAGAGCTGAGTCACTGAATTTCTTCATTTATAATACTTTACCTGGTACTACAAGTGCCGCAAGCGAAAAAGCTAAATTCTTAAAAGCTATTATTCTTGGTGAAGTTTCAGTAGCAGAAATTTCAGTTGAATTTGCCTTTGAATTGCTTTCTCACATGAAGGGCGGCCCTTCAGTAGAAGTACTACTTGATTTAGCTTTATCTGACGATGCATCGGTTGCACAACCTGCCGCAGAAGTATTAAAGACCCAAGTATTTTTATACGATGCTGATACTGCTCGTCTTGAAGCAGCATATAAAGCCGGTAACGCCATTGCTAAAGATATTTTAACCAGTTATGCACACGCTGAGTTCTTTACAAAGCTGCCTGAAATAGACGAGAAAATTGAAATTGTTACTTATATAGCTGGTGAAGGTGATATTTCAACAGATTTATTATCTCCAGGTCATCAATCTCATTCTCGTGCAGATCGTGAATTACATGGTCAATGTATGAGCACGCCAGAAGCGCAAGCAGAAATTAAAGCATTACAAGTTAAGCACCCTAATGCGACAGTTATGCTTATCGCAGAAAAAGGCACTATGGGTGTTGGTTCATCGCGTATGTCGGGTGTTAACAACGTTGCACTATTAACCGGTAAGCAAGCAAGTCCATACGTACCTTTTATCAACATTGCACCTATTGTTGCTGGCACAAATGGTATCGCTCCAATCTTCCTAACAACGGTTGATGTAACAGGTGGTATTGGTATTGACCTTAAAAATTGGGTTAAGAAAGTGGACGCAAGTGGTAATACCGTTGTTGACGCAAATGGTGATGCCGTACTGGAAGAATTGTACTCAGTAGCTACAGGTACTGTATTAACTATTGATACCAAAGCGCATAAATTATTTAACGGCGACCAAGAGCTTGCTGATATATCTTCAGCCTTTACGCCACAGAAAATGGAATTCATGAAAGCTGGTGGGTCATATGCTGTAACGTTTGGTAAGAAACTACAAACATTTGCCACAGAAGCTTTAGGTGTTAAACCTGTAAGCGTGTATGCATCTTCAAAAGAAATTTCGCATGAAGGCCAAGGCTTAACCGCTGTTGAGAAAATATTCAACCGTAATGCTGTGGGTGTTTTATCTGATTCACCATTGCACGCAGGCTCAAACGTTCGTGTTAAAGTAAATATTGTCGGCTCGCAAGATACTACTGGCCCTATGACATGTCAGGAATTAGAAGCAATGGCTGCTTCTACTATATCGCCAATTGTTGATGGTGCTTTCCAATCAGGTTGTCACACAGCATCTGTTTGGGATAGTAAAGCAAAAGCGAATACGCCTAAGTTAATGAGCTTTATGAACGCGTTTGGTTTAATCACAGCACGTGATCCTAAAGGTGTTTATCCGGCAATGACGGATGTTATTCATAAAGTATTGAATGATATTACCGTTGACGACCGCGCTATTATCATTGGTGGTGACTCGCATACACGTATGTCTAAAGGTGTTGCCTTTGGTGCCGACTCAGGTACGGTAGCAATTGCACTGGCAACGGGTGAGTCTGCAATGCCAATCCCTGAATCAGTGAAAGTGACCTTTAAAGGTCATATGAAAAAATACATGGATTTCCGTGACGTTGTTCATGCAACACAAGCGCAAATGTTGAAGCAATTTGGCGGTGAAAACGTATTCCAAGGTCGTGTAATCGAAGTACACATTGGTACGTTAATGGCTGACCAAGCATTTACTTTTACCGATTGGACTGCAGAAATGAAAGCAAAAGCTTCAATCTGTATTTCTCAAGATGATACCTTAATTGCATCACTTGAATTAGCGAAAAGTCGCATTCAAATCATGATTGATAAAGGCATGGAAAACCCAGCGAAAACACTTCATGGTTTAATTGCTTTAGCTGACAAACGTATTAACGAAGTTAAGTCAGGTACTTCACCTGCACTAAGACCAGATACAAATGCTAAATACGCGGCAGAAGTTGTTGTTGATTTAGACCAAATCGATGAACCAATGATCGCCGATCCAGATGTAAACAACGA
>OJDI01000747.1_pt1 | contig 11524 bp, 10 predicted proteins | sample 1592601 | NCBI WGS metagenome assembly OJDI01 (sample SAMN05416845, study PRJEB24817) | seawater metagenome | isolation source: Sea water | place: Canada:Atlantic | collected 2013-07 | reverse complement strand
AATCCATAAAAAGCCTAAACCTAAAGCAAACATAGATACATAATAACCAAGGTACCTAGTAATGCACTGCAATGGTGTAGGCTGATTACCGGTTTTAGCGTCTACAATTTTTGCTGAAACAAGCATTTTACCTGGCGTTGCTGATTTATATATCCAGAATAAAATAACAACTAAAACAGGTAGAATATAACTGATAATAAAATCGCTTGAACCTTTAAACGAGTCGTCTGTTTCAAAATATTCAGCGCCATAAATCGAATATAAGATAGGTAATGTCAACATAACCACGAGTACTGAATCAATAATGCTGGCTAAAAATCTAGACCCAAAACCAACATATTGAACCGCTTCAATATTTTGTACCCTATCGTTTTCTGATATATCGTTATTTTCCATTGAACTACCTTAGATTGATTATTTAAAACTGACTCGCTTAAAATTATTATTTTACAAAGGCTTATTCAATAAATTCTGATGCAATATTTTCAAAAGCAGTAGTTGACCAAAAATTTAACGCTTGACCAATACCATCATACATAACGGTTAACTCTTTTTGACCTAACGGTTGTTGATAGAACTTTGTGTATTGTTCAATTTCTTGCTCTGTTAACTGATCGTAAATAAAATATGAAACCATGATCATTTGTTGCTCTAAGGCTGGACGCATCATTTGTTCCATTTGAGCCATTTGCTGCTGAACTTGCTCAGTGTTAATGCTCTGACCGGGGTTAGCAACCGTTAAACCTTCAACCGTACCTTTTGCAACTGCCAATACTATATTTAGCGAATGCTCTACCAAGTTAGTTACTTCCACAAATTCTCTGATGACTTTAACTCGAGCAGGTGTTGGAGGGGTTGTTTGAAGTGCTGCCATGTAGCTCATAAAGTCTTGATTAAAGCTAGGCGCTGAAGCTTTTTCTTCAGCCAATTTTATTCTTCTGGCTAAATCACCATTTAACCACTGCAGTAACTGCTGCATTTCACTAGCGGTAAAATTGTCTTTAACGTGTTCAGAAACAACAAGCTTCACCTCTTCTAGCTGCCAAGCATTCAACAAGATTTCCATTACTTTTTGAGATTGCTCCGGATCTTTCGCCGTCATCTGCATTTGCTGATTCATAGCGCGCATTTGTGCAGGAATCCCTTGCAAGGCAGAGTCTATACCTGAAAGCGCTAAATATTGTGTAACATCTTCATCACTAATGTTTTTAGCTGCACTAAGTTGACTGAAGGTTAAAGACAGTAAGAGTATTATAAAATTCAGTAAGTTTATTTTTTTCATTGTCATTCCTTTAACTTTATAAGTTATTTAAATTTATATTGTTTAACCTCTGAACAATATCACATAGTATTATTATTGACGAAAGTTATTTCTTTCTGCTTATATAAATTAATTACGCCGTTCAACCTACCTAGAATACAAACATAAATCATTGAAATTAAAGTTGATTAACACTGGTTAATTCACTAACCTACTATTTCAAAGCTAAGATGTAAGCGCCGAATTTACTCTGTGCTAAGCCACCTCAATGAAAGGAATGAAAAACACATGCTCAAAGGTAAATTTTCATCACTCAAGTATTACTTATTACCGTTATTAACCATCATACTCACCGGTTGTTTTAACGCTGATCCGGCTGTAAAAGCAGTCAATGCATATATCGAGCAACAAAAAATAGATAAAAATCAAGCACAATGGAAAACTAAACTAGAAAAACCTGAAGTGGTAACATTTAACCCTGAAGCTCAATACTTCTGGGACCTTGAAACAACAGAAGGAAAGATAGTAGTTAAGTTATTTCCTGAAACAGCACCGATGCACGCCACAAGTACTCTATATTTAACCAAGCTTGGTTTTTATGATGATTTAGTATTTCACCGCGTTATTTATAAGTTTATGGCTCAAGGTGGTGATCCTTTAGGAAATGGCAGTGGTAATCCTGGCTATAAATATGCGGGGGAATTTGACGGTAAATTAAGTCACGACAAACCTGGCTTACTCAGTATGGCAAACTCAGGACCCAATACTGACGGAAGTCAATTTTTCCTAACCTTTGCTGCAACACCTTGGTTAGATGGTAAACATACTATTTTTGGAGAGGTGGTCGAAGGGTTAGATACCACATTGCCAGCCATTGAAAGCCTTGGCAGTCGCTCTGGCCGTACTCAAAAAGAAGTAAAAATTATTAAAGCCACTATTCGGGTTGAAGAATAACAGCCTTGAAGCGCTAAAATAGACCTTAACAGCAGATAAACAAGTATTCTGCTGTTAACTCTGCCTAATTACCTACGGTTAAGAATTTTCTTTATTCAACGAAGCCTTAGCCGCTTCTACTTTTGAAAAATCAAAACCGAGTTCATTTACTGCTTCTTCAATTAAGCCAGGGTTTTGTATTAACATCATCATGAGTGCTTGAAGTTTTTCTTGTGGAATACCTAACTGCTGTACCGTTACCATCGCCATCATAGGGTTTTCTGTTAATGCTTGAAATACTGTTTTTGTTTGTTCGTCACTTACGTTATGTTCTTTTAAAATTGCAATAATTGGATTCATGAATTTACTACTCTCTATTTTATAACTTAATTTTTGGTGCTTAATTGTTAATTAGGATTTGCCTAACTTTGGGCTTGAGCATATCAATTACAAGCTTTACTGTCGTGGCTTCAATTATACTATTGCCGCTTTAAATGTAAAAACTTACACTATAATTTGTTAAACAAAATATAGTACTGATTAAGTACGCTGGTTTTTCGGCACATAATTTAAAATTGAAACAGGTACCACTTTTTTAACTGGGAACGGTTCAAACTCTCTTCGTTCAATAACGTGCCCTAACCGGCTCTCTATAGCGCAAAGGTTTCTAAAGTTATCTTTGGCAACAAAAGATACTGCTTCACCATTTTTACCTGCTCGACCCGTTCGGCCAATACGGTGAATATAGTCATCAACTTTATCCGGCAAGTCGTAATTTATTACGCGCGCTAACTCACCAATATCTATGCCCCTAGCCGCAATACCTGTAGCCACTAAGAAGTTAATTTTACCGGCCTTAAAGTCATTTAATATTTGTTCGCGCACGGCTTGTGTTCTGCCGCTGTGAATCGACTCTGCAGCAATACCACGTTTTTCTAATTGACTAACAAGCTTAGCCGCACCATGTTTTGTTTCAATAAAAATTAATGCTTGCTGCCAGTGTTGTTCTTTAATTAAATAACTTAATAATGCTGATTTATTAGTTTTATCTACGGTAACTAACCATTGCGTTATTTTCGGCTTAGATGTACTGTTTTGAGCAATTGAAATTTCTGTAGCATGATGCAGTGTTCGTTTTGCCAGTGCTCTAACATCATCGGAAATGGTCGCTGAAAATAATAAGTTTTGACGGTGCTCAGGCAAACGTTCAATAATTTTATTAATGTCATCAATAAAGCCCATATCTAACATTCTGTCAGCTTCATCAAGCACAAATGCTTCTAGTTGGTCAAAGTAGACTGCTCGTTGGTGCAACATATCAAGTAAGCGTCCAGGCGTTGCTACCAGAATATCGATACCCCAAATTAAGCGTTGTTTCTGTGGCTCTATTTCTGTACCGCCATACATAGCCATAGAACTGAAATTTAAATATTTACTGTATTGAGCAACGCTAGCTTCAACTTGAATTGCTAGCTCTCGCGTTGGTGTAACAATTAACACACGAATGCGCTTACCGCGAAGATTTCGCTCTGGTTCATTGTCAACAGCGTGCAACTTTTCTAATAAAGGCAATACAAAGCTCGCGGTTTTACCCGTTCCGGTTTGCGCTGCAGCAATCAGGTCTTTACCTGATAAAATAACCGGTATTGCACGTTTTTGAATATCAGTCGCTTCGCTATAATTTAAATCAGCTATCGCGTTGATAATTGGGCTAGAGAGCCCGAGTTTGGAAAATGGCATACGGTGTCCAAAATGTATAATTGGCATACAAAAAGTAAGACCAAATAAACTCAAAATATTTAACAGGGAGGTTAAGTGCGAGTATAGCAGTTTTAAAATTACGCTTGTAGCTTGAGCAGAGTTTAAATAAGTATTTTATTTACTGAGGAGTTTAAAGCTAATGCGTTATAAATTCTTATATAATACTTTAATCATTATATAAAAAATGCCAACTAATATGATTAGTTGGCATTTTTTTAACTACCAGTTAACGGGTTTTATCTAATCTAATTTTTTAGTTAGAGTAAGAATAGTTAGAAGTAATGTTGAAGAAAGTATCAGCAGATTGACGACCTAATCTAGCTTGGTAACAACCTACTTGTTCATCACATGTTTTTCCTTGTAACTTTGAACCAGTCGTTTTCTTTCTTCTTTTAAAAGTAATTAATTGCTCATCAAATAAAGTCGTTAACGGCGCAGAGCTAACCGTTATTATTTCGATATGTGATTTTGGCCAAGCAAAGTTATCATCTTTATTTTTAACTAATGGTTTCTTTTCCATCGCCGCTAAAAGCTTCGGAAATGACGCTGAGTTTTTATTAATAGACTCATTAATTGACGTTAATAGCTCAGGTAGCCTTTTGTCTTTTTGTTTATACGCTTTTGCTAAATAAAGATCAGCTTTCGACAAGTTCTTGCTCACTAATTTATCGTTTATAAATAGTGTACCTAGGAGATAATTTGCATCTTTATAATTATCTTTAGCCACTTTCTCTAAATATTTTACGCCGGTAGCAACATCTTTATTTTTTTCACTAATTAAAGAAATAACACCGACAAGATATTGAGATGATGGCTCTCCTTTTTTAGCGGCCTTTTTAAGATACTTTAAAGCTTTATCTTCATCTTTATCAGTACCATAACCAATGTAATAAAATTGGCCTAAAGTAGCATTCGCTTGAACATAACCTCGTTTTGCACCCATTTTAAATTTTTTAAAATAGTCAACACAGTATTTGCTCTGACATTCTACAATTTCTTCCGCTTTCAAGTTAACTGAAAGAAATAATAAGGAAAAAGTCAGTACCACTCCTAATAAGTTCTTCATATATGTCCTTCCGTATTGTGTGAATAGAGTTTTAATCCATTTAATATTTACATTTAATTAACGTAATCAGCATAAATTATGTACATATAGTTATCAACTTTATTAATGTAACAAAACTAATTTTGAGCATTAACCTACCTAGCCTAAGTTAATTTATCGCCTGATTAATTATTCATCTACAGTGTAGTTTCACGTTAACCAAAAGCTAATGAACCCAAGCATATCTATGGTTTGGTCAAGATATATAATAGTTAAATTTACAACAATATTTTTTTAATAACATCGTTCTGCAAAGGGCTACTATTATTTAAAATAATTGATAATAAAAACGCGCTAAATAAGAATCAATAAAAGCAATATACTTTTAGACAGTATAGAATTCATCTTATTGATATTTAAACTTTAAGATGGCCCACAACGAAATGAAAGACTTAACTCAAGGTTCAATTCCAAAGCATTTAATCTCTATGGCAATGCCTATGATGATAGGAATGTTTGTACAAACCTTGTACTTTCTTGTTGATTTATATTTTGTCGGTAAATTAGGAGCAACGGCTTTGGCTGGATTAAGCTTAGCGGGAAATGCTATGTTTTTAATTTTTGCTTTAACACAAATTATAAATATTGGCACCGCAACCCTTATATCACATGCGGTTGGAGCAAAAGATCAATTAAGTGCCAATGACATATTCAACCAATCAATGATGATCTCAAGTGCTATTGGAATTGTCGTTTGTATGATCGGTTATCTTGGCGCAAACAGTTATCTTAGTTTTGTTTCTCAAGACGCAGAAACAGTCGTTATGGGTTTAACGTATTTATATTGGTTTATTCCCTGTATGGCGTTACAGTTTTTAATGGTTTCTATCAGCGCGGCACTTCGAGGAACTGGCATAGTAAAGCCAACGATGATGATTCAAATGTTATCGATTTTGGTTAATATTATACTTTCCCCAATATTAATTGCCGGTTGGGGTACAGGTTACGCAATGGGCATTGCTGGTGCTGGCTTGGCGAGTTCTATTTCAGTAGTTTTTGCCGTTATTTTGTTATTGTACTATTTTAAAACCTCAGAGAAGTACATCAGCCTTGATTTCAATCAATGGCAAATCGATAAAACAAGTATAAAAAAATTATTTGCAATAGGTTTACCCGCAGGCGGTGAGTTCTTTCTCATGTTTCTTTATATGGCCACTATTTATTGGCTTATTCAGCACTTTGGTGCCAACGCACAAGCAGGGTTTGGCCTAGGCTCACGAGTAATGCAGGCGCTATTTTTACCTGCAATGGCTATTGCTTTTGCTGCTCCAGCCATTGCAGGACAAAACTTTGGTGCACAAAATTACCAAAGGGTTCGGGAAACATTTAAGTGGTCTGCAATTATGACCTGCAGCTTAATGACTCTGCTAACAATTGTATGCTTATGGCAAGCAGAGTTATTACTCGTAAGTTTTACTACCGATAAGCAAGTGATCATGATCAGTGCCGCTTTTTTACAAATTATTTGCTGGAACTTTATTCCCTCAGGCATAGTGTTTACTTGTTCTGGTATGTTTCAGTCATTAGGTAATACTTGGCCTGGGCTAATAAGTACAGCAGCGCGTTTACTGGCTTTTATTTTTCCAGCGCTTTGGTTGTCGAATCAAAGTGATTTTAAGATTGAGCAGTTGTGGTACATATCTGTATCAACTGTTTGTTTTCAAGCGCTGCTCAGTTATTACTTTTTACGAAGAGAGTTTAAAAGTCGCTTATTACCTCAGCGACTTTAGCCACAATAACACTGTATATTGGTATCACTAACAACAAAACAGAAAAATCTAATCTATACTCCTCAATATAAATAGTTTAATTATCAGTCTTTTATTGGCTTACATTGCTGATCGCCATAATAATTATTACTGTAATTGCACATTACATTCGATTTATTGGTATTTACATTAGCTTGATGGCTAGGTTTCAAAAAGCTTTGAAGGTTTACAGTTATATTTATCAATATATTTTTCATTGTTTTTCCTCTTAATTAGATATAACACTCTGATAACGTATTCATGATGACTTAAAGTATTGGTTCGGTAAATTTGATTAAATCAATAAAGTCATCCTATAAAACAGATACATAAAATTTACTTAGTAACCTGCCAACACTAAAGGCTTAAGCTGCACTTTTTAGACAATTCTTGGCTAAATATATCTCTTAACAGGGTAAGTTCATTTGTGCGTACGTAATTAGGACGAATAACTAACGAGATAGTGCGATGTGGACCAGGCTCATTTAAATGTATCGCTCTAATTTCTGACTCATTGTAAATTAATTGATCTAATGCCATTTGTGGCACTAACGTTGTTCCTAACTTACCTGCAACCATTTGAATCAAAGTATGTAAACTTGCAGAATCGAAATCAGTATCTTGTTTTTCACTTTGCATGCTACAAGCCGCTAAAGCATGCTCTTTTAAGCAATGGCCATCTTTTAACAACATAAGCTTGTCAATTTCTAATTCTTCACTGGTAATTTCTTTCAGCTGATTCGAACATTCATCTTTATGACTAACCCAATAAAAATCTTCTTGCCAAAAGTTGAAGCTCATTAAGCCTTCTATCGGAAACGGCAGCGCAAGTACTGCGGCGTCAATATCACCTCGCCTGACCATATCGACTAAGACTTGTGATTGTTCTTCAATTATTCTTAATTTAAAGTCAGGATGTTGTCGTCTCACTTCTGGCAGCACTTTCGGTAATAAATACGGGCCTATAGTGGGGATAACGCCTATGGTCATAGCATTAGCAAAAGGTTGTTTATTCGATTGCGATATTTGTAGTAACTCACCAATCTCAAACTTTATCGATTTTGCTTTATTTAAAATTAACTGGCCATGGTTAGTGATCAGCACTTGTTTATTGTTACGCTCAAAAATAATGGTACCTAGCTGCTTTTCTAGCTCAATAATGGCTGTGCTTAAAGCCGATTGAGAAACATGGCAAGCATCTGCAGCTTTTTTGAAGTGTAAGGTTTTTTCTACGGCAAGGGCGTAATGTAATTGTTTAAGTGAAATCATAATATTAAATTTCAAAACCTCAGTAAAATCGTTAATCTTGTTAATAGATAATATCGAACATTTTTCTTAGTTTAATCAATTTTTTGCAACCATGTTCTCTTTACTGAGTTAAGTTAACTCGATATTGCTTAATGTAAAAATTAAAGCATTGATTTAAAAATAAAAAACAAATAATTCTAAAAAATTGAAGACTATCTTCTATCTAATAGATTATCCAAGGTAGTGGTTCCACACTAAGCTTATAGCACATTAATTTTGACAATCAGTTAACCGTCAGAAAATACTGAGGAACTATTATGCTTAAAAAATCACTTCCAATAGCTGCGGCAATTACCGTTGCGCTTTCAACCATCACACTGTCGAGTAACGCTTTAGCTACTAACGCAACAAAGACCAACCAATTTTGGTGGCCAGAACAACTAAACTTAAGCCCGCTTCGTCAACACGGCGCCGAATCTAACCCGTATAGGGCCGAATTTAACTATGCAAAAGAATTTGCCACTATAGACATACAGCAACTCAAAAAAGACATTGAAACGACATTAACCGACTCTAAAGCTTGGTGGCCTGCCGATTGGGGACATTATGGTCCGTTAATGATTCGAATGGCATGGCATAGCGCTGGGGTTTATCGCGTACATGACGGTCGAGGTGGTGCTTCTGGCGGTCAACAAAGATTCGATCCATTAAATAGCTGGCCAGACAACGTAAACCTCGACAAAGCACGTCGCCTGCTTTGGCCTGTAAAACAAAAATACGGCCGTAAACTTTCTTGGGCTGATTTAATGGTACTTTCTGGCAATGTAGCATTAGAGTCAATGGGCTTTAAAACCTTCGGTTTTGCCGGTGGCAGAAGCGATGACTGGGAACCCGATTTAGTTTATTGGGGACCAGAAACAACAATGCTTGATGACAAACGTCGCGACAAAAAAGGTAAATTAAAAGGCCCACTTGCCGCTGTAGAAATGGGCTTAATCTATGTAAACCCCGTTGGGCCTCATGGCGTACCTGACCCACTATTAGCTGCTAATGATATCAGAATGTCGTTTGGTCGCATGGCGATGAATGATGAAGAAATTGTTGCCCTTATTGCCGGTGGCCATACTTTAGGTAAAGCACATGGCGCGAAAAAACCTGATAAGTGTGTTGGCGCAGAGCCAGCCGCTGCCGCTATTGAAGAGCAAGGTTTAGGTTGGAAAAATAAATGTGGCTCAGGTGTTGGAGCAGATACCAGCAGCAGTGGTTTAGAAGGCGCATGGACAGTAACGCCAACACAATGGTCATCTAACTATTTAGATAACTTAATGAACTTTACTTGGGTGCAAACTAAAAGCCCAGCAGGTGCTATTCAGTGGATACCAAGCGAAAAAGGCGCTGAAAACTTAGTGCCTGATGCACACATTCCAAACAAACGTAATGCGCCGATTATGTTCACAACAGATTTAGCACTAAAAGAAGATCCTAGCTTCCTTAAAATTGTTGAGCGCTTTAGAGCAGATCCAAGACAATTCGACAAAGCATTTGCTAAAGCTTGGTTTAAATTAACCCATCGCGATATGGGACCTCGTGCTCGATATGTGGGCACAGAAGTACCTAGTGAAGTGCTAACCTGGCAAGATCCGCTACCTGAAGTAAAGCACCCGTTAATTTCTGCTAAAGATATAGGCAAGCTAAAACAACAAGTTTTAGATTCTGGATTAGCCACTTCTGCATTAGTTAAAACGGCATGGGCCTCAGCAGCGAGTCACCGTGTGACCGATATGCGCGGTGGTGCCAATGGTGCCCGTATTCAACTTGAGCCGCAAAAGAGTTGGCCGGTAAATAATCCTGCAGAGTTAAGTAAAGTGTTAGCGAAGTTAAAGTCTATTCAAGCAGACTTTAATCAGCAGTCAAAGAACAAAAAAGTGTCGTTGGCTGATCTTATTGTTATAGGGGGTGCTGCAGCTATCGAGCAAGCAGCTAAAGCGGCAGGATATAAAGTTGAGGTACCTTTTGTTGCTGGTCGAGCCGACGCGACTCAAGCGCAAACTGATATTAAATCATTTAATTATTTAAAACCTGACGCCGACGGTTTTCGTAACTATTACAATGAAGATAGTTACATGTCACCTGCAGAAATGTTGGTTGATAAAGCAAATTCATTGGGCTTAAATGTACCAGAAATGACAGTATTGGTTGGCGGTATGCGTGTATTAAATGCCAATTTTGACGGTTCTTCATTGGGCGTATTAACTAAAACCCCCGAAGTATTAACTAATGACTTTTTTATTAACTTACTTGATATGTCTACCACATGGAAAAAAGACCAAAACAACGTAGGCGTTTATCAAGGATACGACCGCATGTCTAATGCATTAAAATGGCAGGCAAGCCCTGTTGATTTAATTTTTGGTTCAAGCTCAGAGCTACGTGCTATTGCGGAAGTTTATGCTTCTGATGATGCAAACAATAAATTTATTAATGACTTTATTAAAGCATGGGTCAAGGTTATGCAACTTGATCGCTTCGATTTAAAGTAAATGTAATACAGAGTTAGTTTAAGATTAAAGCGAGTATGGCTTAGTAGCTATACTCGCTTTTTTGTAGCATCAATCCTACCAGTGCATAGGATCAACATGATAATACTGAGTTAGCTGTTGATATAGTTTTGGGTGTTGCTGACTAAACTGCCTAGATTGCTCAAAAAACACCTCACTCGCTACAGCAAAAAATTCTGCAGGATTTGTTGCACCATAATAATCAAACAATGAAGGCTCTCCCCTACTCGCTTGTTTTTGTAATGTTTCAAACTGCTTGTTAAAAATGGCTGACCAAGACTGATAACTTTGATTTGCTGCCAATATAGGTGCACCATTAGCGCGACCGTCTTCTTGGTCAAGTTGATGGGCAAATTCGTGGATCACCACATTTCGTCCATCGTCAGGTATTTGTGCGCCTTCTAAAGCATCTTGCCACGACAGCACTACTTTGCCAAAATCCCATGATTCACCGGCTAGCACTAATTTTTGCGTAAAATAAACCCCGTCATTACTGCGTGCTTGTTGCTGCTTTACAAAGGCACTGGGGTAAACCAATATAGTGCGTAACTTGGGGTAATAGTCAGTTTTACGGTTGAGTAATAATAAACAAGCTTGAGCGGCAATAGTTATTCTAATTTCATCTGTGATCACCACACCATTACAACCAACAAACTCTTTTTCAGCTAAAAAAACCTGAATATGTTTTTTTAGTTGCAACTGCAAGTCTGTTGGCATTTGTTTAAAATATGGCATGCGCTGCTGAATAATTTTACGCCATTGCTTTTTAAACGGTTTGGCTTTTATTAAACGCCGCTTATATTCTAGCCAATGGGGTTTTCCAACCAAATAAGCAATCAGCAGTAAACCAATAAATACAGGTAATAAAAAGGAAAACATAATACATTTCACAAAGGAGTTTTATTATAAG
>OJDI01000745.1_pt1 | contig 11550 bp, 9 predicted proteins | sample 1592601 | NCBI WGS metagenome assembly OJDI01 (sample SAMN05416845, study PRJEB24817) | seawater metagenome | isolation source: Sea water | place: Canada:Atlantic | collected 2013-07 | reverse complement strand
CACTGCATATCGTCGGCAGCGTCAGATGTGTATAAGAGACAGGTGGTGCCCATTGCGGAGCCATTACTACGTTCTATCAACTTCTAGAACCTGCTTTCGCTGACCTTGAACGTGATTTGTTCAAACAATGCAGTTGCTGATCTTTTTTTACGTCTTATGGGCTTGCTGCTTTGTGAGCCCATTACTGCGCGCTTCGCGTTGTGATGTTGTGTGCAGCCTCCCATGTTGAGGCGAACTTATTGTTTTGCTCAATATGCTAAATGTTGAGATTTACTAACCTGGATGTTTATGACCACTAAAAGAGCCGAGCCTCCAATACCGCCGCCGACCATTTTGTCCTTTGTAAAGGACCTGCCTAATTTATGTTCCCTGGCAGGTTTGGCCTGCACGCTTGCCACAATATATTTCAGTCTTTTGGGTGTTTTTTCCGTAGCAATGATCGGCATGATCTGGGCTGTGGCCTTTGACTGGGCAGACGGTTTGATTGCGCGAAGAATCAAGAACCGTTCCGGCAGTGATCGTGTTTTTGGTGGCCAGCTTGACCTAGTGATAGACATTGTTAGTTATGGGGTGGCGCCAGCAGTTTTGCTTATGAGCTATAGCGATTTTAATCCTGCGTTTCTGCCTGGCGCTTTTCTGATGCTTGCGGCCAGTGCAATACGTTTAAGCTACTTCAGCACGTTCGGGCTTTCCGACAAGGCGCAGTACACCGGGCTAGCGCTAGATAACAATAATGTTTTCTTGGTCTTCTTGTTCCTCTTTGAGGGATTCTTCAGCACGGCGCAATTTTCTATAGTGCTGTACGTTTTTGGGGTTTTGTTAGCTAGCTTAAATGTTGCGCAAATTAAGACACCCAAATTGTCCGGTAATCCGCGCAACGTCTACATGCTGGGCGTTTATACGTTGGCTATAACGGCTTTTTATGCGTGGCGTCTAAGTGAGCATCTATTGAATAGTCCTATTTAATAGTCCTATTTAATGACCGCATCCAAACTAATCCAGGAGTGAACTAATCCAATGATTGTCTACACAGTAGGAACTTTTGATCTGTTGCATGTTGGGCATTTAGCGCTGCTGGAATATTGCAGTACTCTGGGTGATGTGGTGGCGGTAGGGGTAGCTTCAGATCAAGTGGTGAACTCGTATAAGCCTAACGTGCCGGTTATTCCTCTAGATCAACGCCAAGAAATGTTGCAAGCATTGCGCTGTGTTGACATTGTGCGTCCGTATCACGAGCTTGAATACGTTTCTGGCTGCAAAGAGCTGAATGTAGACATTTTTGTTATTGGCGAAGATTGGGGCAGCAAGCCGCATAATGTCGCGGTTGAATCCTATTTGGCACTGCATGGTAAGCAGGTCATTCAAGTTCAGTACAATCCTCGCACTTCGTCGAGTCAAATCAAGGTCAATACAATTGCGCAGTTGCGCAAACCTGTACTCGTTGAACAAGCCTCGCAAAATTACGCTTCAAGCCCAACGGAAGAGTCAGGCGCGCGCGTTTAGAGTGCTAGCTGACTGACGTAAACCTATAGCCGATGCCGCGAACAGTTTGCAGTGTTGCGTCTAAGCCATGTGGTTTGAGAATTTTACGTAGTCTGAGCATGTGCACGTCTACAGTGCGCTCCTCAACATAAACTTGACGGCCCCATACTCTGTCTAACAACTGACTGCGTTCAAATGCGCGGTCTGGGTTGCGCATGAGCACTTCCAATAATTTGTACTCAGTGGGACTGATTTGAATTTCGTTACCGTTGATTGTGATTCGGTAGCTGTTTAGATCAAGGCAGATACCACTGGCCTCAATTAGGTTGTTTTTGGGGCCGCCACTTCTGCGCAGGAGCGCTTTGACCCTAGCCAATAGTTCACGGGGCGAAAATGGTTTTGTAATATAGTCGTCAATGCCGCCAGCAAAACTCTTCAGTTTGTCCGCCTCTTCACCTCTCGCAGTAAGCATAACGATAGGCAAATCCGCTGTAAGTTCGTCTCTGCGTAGGCGCTTTGCTAGGTCTATGCCATCCATGCCGGGCAACATCCAGTCAACTACGATCATATCTGGTAATTTGATGTCTATTTTTTGCAGCGCTATCTCGGCTGTTTCAGCTGCTATGACATCGTAGCCGTCGCGCAAAAACGTAAACTCCAGCAGTTCACGGATATCTTGTTCGTCTTCAACAATAAGTATTGAGGTTGCCATTTCTTTTCTCTATTTCGCAATCTTATAGGGGCCAAAAATTTTTAGTTGAATCAAGTTTCAGAATTAGATACCCCATATATGACAATACCGTGAAAATATTGAACTTCAATTTTTTCGTTATTGGTTGACGAGCAGCTTCGTTGGGGCAGGGTTGCGCCGAGGCGCATAACCGAGGTTCTGTCGTCTTCGCCATGGTAACAATGTACAGGGAAACTATTTATTGGGGTCAAAATTGGTGCCTGAACTGGGGCTACCCAGCGGATCAAGTATACCTGCCAAGCATTGATTTAGGTGACTAAAATCCCTTTTAGTCATTGCTTTATAGTTTCTGTTTTCCGGTTCTAAAAGCCACCTCTCAACGACAGATTCGGGCCAACCCAGTAGTCTTGCAAGTCCATTCGGTGTCAAGTCATGGCGGCAACAAAGCGTTTTTGTGTGGTCATTATAGTCTAGGTCTGTTTCTAGATTTGGGTTGGACTCAAGCGTTGAGAGATCTTCCATCGAGCATTTTAACTCGCTGAGAATTTGTCTAAGTTCCAACGCATCTCTCTTGGAGAGGTGGATGCTCTTTGAGTTGTTACTGAGGTCTACAAGGTGCTGAAAAAACGTATTTCCATGTTCTGCCTCTAGGTACGACAAGTATCGCTTTAACAAACTTTTATAGCCCACTGTACGCTCCTGTTATTTTTCCCTCTCATTCTTGAAAGTGATTATTACGGTTTGATTGCAAAACGGTGAAATCCTCTCTGTGGGTGAAAAACTTGCCTTACTACTTTTCTTTAACTGTCACCTCAACTTCATACCACCTTCATAAATTGTTCATAAATGGAAATTACTGTGCTGCCCATAGATCTGTTGTGGTCTTTAACTAATGTATAACTTCAGGGGTTTCATAATGATTTTTAGTGGTTCAATTCCTAAATTGGCACTTTACGGGTTAGTGGTTGGAGGTGTTTTGGTTGGCTGCGGTGGCGGCGGTGATATCAAGATTGCACCTGTAACGACCGACACTTCCACCGACAATTCAGTGAATAATAGTAATAATGTTGCGGCAGCGGCTGAGAACCCTTGTGCTTCCAATGGCATTATTCAAGGTACTTATGACGGAACTAATTGTAATTACTCAACTGCCTTTGCGGATTCTGGTAACAACATAACAACCGATATTACCTTGGTTGATCTGGCCAACGACGGCGCTCACCTTTTCAGTGGCAGCTTGTTTATTGGCGAAGCGCATCAAGGGGCTGAGCTAGCAGCTGCAGGAATTTCTGAAGGTGGCGATGGCCCTCAGCTTACTGTTGAAGCAGGGGCTACGGTCGCTTTTTTAGACAACACCAAGTTTGTGATCATCATGCGTGGTTCTACGATCTCTGCAGTAGGCACAGCTGCGGCACCCATAACGTTTACTTCTTTTTCAGACGTTAACGGCACGCTGCCATCTCCAGAAGCTGTACAGCAGTGGGGTGGAATGGTCATCAATGGTTTTGGCGTGACTAACAAGTGTGCCTATACCGGTACTCGAGGCGCAGCTGGGTTTGCTCAAGTTGGAGACTGTGATGTTGCCGCGGAAGGTGCTGAAGGTTTAGATGAATCTTATTACGGCGGCGCTAACGATGCAGACACATCTGGGCGATTGGAGTATTTCATTGTTAAGCACACTGGAGCCCAAGTTGCGAATGGTGATGAGCTTAATGGTATTAGCTTCGGTGGCGTAGGGAGTAATACTGTCGTTGAAAACGTGCAGGTTTATGCCACCTACGATGACGGTTACGAGTTTTTTGGTGGCGCTGTAAACGTCACCAACTTTGTCGCTTTGTATGTAAACGATGATTCAATTGATATTGACGAGGGTTACAACGGCACGATTACCAATGCTTTGGTAATTCAAAGTGCGACCAATGGTAATCGTTGTGTTGAGGCGGATGGTATTGGTTCTTATTCAAGTAAGAGCGCAGTGACAATTACCGATATCCAGACACGTAATTTGAATAGCCGCCCAACGATCAAAAACTTGACCTGCATATATTCTGCAAATCAAAAGGTTGGCGGAACAACTGTATCGGGCGCTGCAGCCACTGGGACACATGACCCAGGTGCGGGTTTGCGTCTACGTGAGGGGCTGTGGCCAACCATTGAAAACGCTTTAGTTATTGGTTCTTTTTCCGTTGCTGAGGCCGGCTCGGATAACTGGGCGATTCGAGTGGACGACACAGTTGCTGATGCATTTGTTGCCGGTAACGCGAGTATCACTGGTTCTCTGTTTGCTGCTGAGGAGAAATCAAGCAAGCAAATCAATGGTCAAGATGTGGATGTATATCTTACCGCTAACGGCGGCAATGTGTTTGCGGACATTACTGGGGCCGTGAATGCTACAGCATCTACAGATACCGGTTTGCAGTTACTTGAGGGTACCCCGCCGATTTATTCAATTGCAGCGGCGTCAAGCCTGCCAATAATTACACCTGCAGGGTCTCGTTCTTATACCGGGGCCTTAAGCACCGGCGCTACGGATTGGGCGGCTGGTTGGACATATGGGATCTACAGCGCTAACCGTGGTCAGGCACTTTGGTTCGAATAAGCAAGCCTTAATCAGTTTGTTGAAGGGGGCGCCTGTGCTTCCTTCTGCAGATTCAAGTTGTTTGCTGTTTATTGCTCGATGGGAATCTTCCGATGTCCATTAGGTTAGTTAGACTTGACGAGCAAAATATAAATGTTAATCCAACGGCTCCGGCCAAATAGTTTGCACAAAGAGGCATGGTATGAATTTCTCACTCAGTAAACGCGCTCTGATGCTATATGCAATAGTTATAGCGCTCCCCATTACTACGCTCGCTCAAGAGGATGTATCGCGAGCACCAGAAATTGAGTCCCCAGTTGCCATGGCTGGCGGTGTTATCGAAGAGCAGGTGGTCCTAGGTCGCTTTATTGGCTCTGCTCAGGCGCTTTTACTAGAGCGGCAAGAAGACGAATCTATTGTCGATACGATTGATGCGGAGTCTATTAGTCGCACGGGAGACTCTACAGTTGCCGCGGCCCTGCGCAGAGTTACAGGTTTAACGTTAGTTAACGACAAATTTATTTACGTGCGCGGGCTTGGCGAGCGTTATTCAACGACGACGCTGAATGGGGCATCTATTCCTTCTCCTGATCTTTCGCGTAACGTCTTACCGCTGAATCTATTTCCCGCGTCTATCGTAAGCAGCCTATCCGTTCAAAAAACCTTTTCCGCGGATATCTCTGCCAACTTTGCGGGCGGGCTTGTTGATATTAGAACTACGCCATTTCCTGATGGAGGGTTTAACTTTAGTGCGGAGTTGGGTTCGGGTAAAAACCTAAGAACTGGCAACAAGGTATATACCTATACGGGTGGCGATAACGACAGGTTGGGTACGGACGATGGTACAAGGGATCTGTCCATAGACATTCTAGCCAGCCTTGCCACATATCGAGGCAACCTGAGTAGCGCAGCTATACTCCAAAGTTTACAGAAGTCCTCCCCGGATACGGCTACTGCCGCGCTAGCATCCCAGGTTAATACCGCGCTTATATCCTCGTTGAATAGAGACGTATCGGTACGAGAAAAAAGCAGCAGCCCAGACTTGTCGGGAAAATTTAGTCTAGGTAACACCTATGATTTTTCTGACGATATAGTGGCGGGGTTTCAAATCAGCGCGGCTTACGATAACGAGTGGCGAGAGCGAGAGAGCAAAACGTTTGATGCGAGTTTTCCTGACGAGCGCTTTGCTAAGTTAGATGAATCTACTTTTTCAGTAAGCCTTACCGGTACCGCGACCTTTGGTCTGCGTATATTCGACGAGCATGACCTTACGTTTACCTCGCTGTTTTTGCGGAATACCGATGATGAGACTTCCATTCGCGACGGCTTTGATGCCGATAGCGAAAAATCTGGAGGTTCTGGAAACCGTATTTATGGCATTAAGTTTGAGGAGCGGGAGTTGACCGTCAATCAAATTCGCGGAGAGCATGTGATGGGGTATTCAACCAAAGAGTGGGTGCCTGCGAATCTTTTAGATTGGCTACCGGAAGAGTCAAAGCTGACATGGTTTTGGTCAGAGTCTACTGCTGCGACTGTGATTCCTAACGAGGTCAGTGGTGCGTATATAACCAACACAGATCCTGTAACCGGTGCAGTGCTGAGTTCCACTTTATCTCTGGATACGTCAGCAGTGGATTTTCGTTTTACTGATCTGAGTGACGATGTGAGCAGCTACGGTTGGACATCTACAATACCTGTTAGTTTTCAGGATGCTGAGCTAGCAGTTCGTTTCGGCTATAGCCATGATCGCAAATCACGGGTTTACGCCCAGCGAGAATTCGGCGTTGGCCCACAATCTGTTGGTTCTACTGCTATTCTGACCGGCGGCATTGCAGAGGTGTTGTCTGACAGTAACTTGGCAGATAGCGCTAACGATTTTGTCTTTAACGTACAAGGCTCGGGTACGCGTAGCTATTTAGCAGCGACTATGACAGACGCTAATTTTGCTATGTTGGATTTCACTTGGAAGGAAAATGTCACTCTCTCGTTGGGGGTTCGCGACGAGTATTATCGTCAGGTCGCATTGCCATGGAATATTTTGGGTTACACCCTAGATCAGCCACAAATTAATCCATCTGTGGAGTACTTGGAGAGCTATGCGTTTGAGGATGATGGGGTTTTTCCTGCGGCGTCGCTGGTGTATCGCAGTGAATGGCTTGCTAAAACCTTTCAATTGCGCTTTGGTGCTAGTGAAACAGCAATTCGCCCGGATCTTCGCGAAGTGATGGATGCCAGTTATCTTGATCCATTAACGGGTGAGCTGGTGTTTGGTAATACAAGCGTGCGGCCTGCAAGCTCTTTGAACTTAGATATCCGCGCTGATTGGTTTTTCGCCAATGGTAATAGTTTTACTGTCTCTGCATTCAGTAAGAATATCGATGACCCCATTGAATTTTTTGAAGTTGCTTCCAGTGATACGAACACTGCGCGAGAAATTATTAATGCGGAAAGTACGAAAATTCGCGGTGTAGAGCTGGATGGTTTGATGGAGTTGGGCAGCTTGGGTGCTTGGGGCGAGACGCTTTTTGTTAAAGCTAACTTGACCGTTCAAGACTCTGAAACGGTTGCAGGCGCCAATGCCGACGCGCCAACTAACAATGTTCGTCCGGCCAGTGGCGCATCGGATTATATTATGAACTTTATGTTGGGGTATGACTCCGTAAGCGGTATTCATGCCGCCTCGATAGTCTACAACATATTTGGTGAACGCTTATATGTTGCTGGCAGGAATGAGAGCTTTGATTTGTACGAGCAACCATTTCAGTCTTTGGATGTAACCTACACTTGGTACCCGGCAGAGCAGTTTGTAGTGAAATTAAAGGTGCAGAATTTACTCGATGAACATATAGAAATAACTAGGGCAGATGTGCCGGTATTTTCGGAGAAACCGGGTATGGCTTTGGCTGCTTCGGTTAAGTATGACTTTTGAAAGGCAGTAAGTTTCCGCTAGGGTCTAGTTGGGTAGGGGGTGCTAACCTGAAAGGCTGATCGCAAAACCGTAAAGCCGGCTTCGTGAGCCGGCTTTTTTTGCCAAATACACCGTAGCAATGCAGAAAGGTGCGCTCGCTAGGGTTATAAGCCCAATACGCCTTTGGCAATCACGCCTCGCTGAATCTCATTAGAGCCGCCATAAATGGAAGCTGCACGACCGAAGTTCATGTCTGATACCGCGCTTTCGGCATATTTAGGGCCAATTGAAGGCTCGTTGATCTCGCCTCTGATTAAGGCGACATCAAAGGGTAGGGCGTAATAAGCCACGGCCTCCACAGTTAGCGCCTGTAGCGCTTGCTGAATTTCACTGCCGATGATTTTCAGCATAGAAGCCGAGTCTCCGGGCGCACCGGTTGCCTCCATGTTGGCAATAACCCTCGCTTCTACAGCCTCTAGCGAGCTCAGTCTTACCTCAATTTCATTGAGCGCGCTCATGAATTCGTGAGAGTCAGCCAATTTTTGGCCATTGTTGTCGTGCTCAACGGCAGCTACGTCCTTGATGGCTTGCACTTTGCGTTGGGACGCGGCTACGCCAGCAATGCCAGTTCTTTCGTGCCCGAGTAAAAATTTCGCATAGGTCCAGCCAGAATTTTCTTCGCCCACTCTGTTGCTCACAGGTACTCGAACGTCTGTAAAGTACACCTCGTTCAAGTGATGCATGCCATCAATAGAGACGATGGGTTTTACCTCTAGCCCTGGTGTGTTCATGTCTATGAGTAAAAAACTAATGCCCTGTTGGGGTTTACCTTTAGTTTGAGTCCGTACTAAGGCAAAAATCCAATCTGCTTTGTGTGCGTTGGTGGTCCAGATCTTTTGGCCGTTGACAATGTAGTCGTCGCCATCGCGCACTGCTGAAGTCTTTAATGAGGCAAGGTCCGAGCCGCTACCTGGCTCTGAATAGCCTTGGCACCACCAAGTGCTGCCGTCCAAAATACTCGGCAGGTGTTGGTCTTTTTGAGCTTGGGTGCCGTAGGTATAAATCACCGGACCGACCATGCCAATACCAAAAGGCATCACCATAGGCGCGCCAGCAAAAGCCGTTGCTTGGGAAAAGATGTGTTTTTGCCGCAGTGACCAATCGCAGCCACCGTACTCGGTGGGCCAGTCTGGGGCAATCCAGCCCTTATTAAAAAGTGCTTTGTGCCATCGGGTACCTTCCTCACGGCCAATACCAAAGCCTAAAGATGCGGATTTGACGAGATCAGGTGTGAGGTTTGCGGCCAAGAATTCATTAACTTCTTGCTCAAAGGCTTCGGTATTAGTGGGTGTGGGCACTGCTGGCTCCTATGGGACATTTTTAAGAAATTCTGTTGCAATGGAATTTAAGAAATTTGTCGGGAAATTGCCAGCGCGGATTGACGGTATTGGGCTGTTATTGCCCTGTTTAGCTGCGTGGCTAAGTAATTTTTAAGAAGAAAGTGTCGGTTGGAACAAGACGTCGCCTCAGCGCTGCCCTGAGAGTTCAAAAAGTGCCGTATTTAGGGCTGTGCTTGGGGAAGGGGTCGCGAGGGTAGAATGGGTGAAAGCTGACCAAGAACTGACCCAGAATCCAGGTCGAAATCAGGCGTGGGCATCCTGCTGGATACCCACTCCCAATAACCAAGCGTGGTTAACGTTATTGTGCGTTAACTTACAATAACTCTCCGCCACACGCTGAAGCCGTAGTGCCATGTTCTTCAAATGCCTTAATGACATTTGCCCCAGTACGCCAGCGGTGCACTTCGTCCGGACCGTCTACCAATCGCTGACTGCGAATGCCCGTGTACCAGCGCGCCAGTGGCGTGTCGTGGCTGTAGCCTAGTGCGCCATGAAGCTGTAACGCGGTGTCGACCACTTGATGCACCATGTGCGCAAGGAAAACCTTGGCGATGCCATTCTCTTGGCGTAAGTCTTCGCCACGCTCTGCTTTGTAGGCAATGTGCAACAACATGAGTCGTGCTTTGTAGATTTCAGCAGCACAGTCCGCCAGCATCCAGCGCACGCCTTGGCGGTCTGCCAAGCGCTTACCAAAGGTGTTACGGCTGACCACGTGGCCTGCTGCCAAATCCAAGGCGCGTTGGGCAATGGCCACGTTGTGCATGCCGTGGCGTAGGCGTCCATAAGCCAGACGGTGCTGACCCATAGAAAAGCCTTGGCCACGCCCGCCCAAAATGTTCTCTCGCGGGACCACAAGGTTTTCAATTTTGATTTCTGAGTGGGAGCCACCGAGTTTTAATCCAAGGTCGGTGTGCGGTTGCATAGTTTCTATGTTGCGCAAAATCTCATAACCGGGATTGGGCAATTCAACAATAAAGGTGCTGTATTGTTCGTGGCGGGGGGCATCTGGATCGGTTTTAGCCATCACCACAGCAATATCCGCCACCGAGGCAGATGAGCTGAACCACTTCTCGCCGTTAAGAACCCAGTTGTCGCCTTCCAAAACCGCACTGGTTTGCATGCCTGTGGCGTCTGCGCCAGCAGCTTTTTCCGTCATGGAATAGCAAATACGTTTTTCACCGTTCAATAGCGGCTTGAGGAACTTTTCTTTTTGGAAGTCAGTACCGTGCTCTAGCAGTGTCAGCATGGTGGCATCATCTGGACCTTGGGTGTTCATAGACAAAGCGCCAAGGTGACTCTCACCCAACTCCATTTGCACAAGCGCATTAGCCAATGGCTTTAGCCCCATGCCGCCGTGTTCAGTGGGTATGAACGGGCACCAAAGTCCTTCTGCCCGGGCCTTTTGCCTCAGTTCTGCGAGCACTTCGTCAAAGTTCTCTGCGGTGCAGATTTCCTCGGCAGGTAAACAGACGTTCTGTACAAAGGTTCTTACCTTGGCTCGAATTGCTTTGGTTTCTTCTGGTATTTCAAAATCGATCATCTTCCCACTCCTACTAAATGAGCCTCTATTTATTAGTGATTATGGGCTGCGAGTCAATGGCTACAGGTTGTCAGCGGTCGCGGTCATGGCTTACGAGAGAGTGGGTTGTGTGGATATCTTTAAAGCAGTTGTCGAACAGTAGCCTAATAAACTTATACAAACAGTTGGAGTCTATGTAAAATTTATTGATGGCAATAGTTGGCTTGTTCGGTGTGGATTGCAACGATCGTCAACTTTTGGTGGTTTTTGTTGGCTTTTTGGCAGATATAGAATGGACGCATATTCGGCAAATAATGATTGTTTTATATGCTAGCCTGTCTGCTGCTTGTGATGTTTCTTTGTTTGGTTTTGTGTGGCTTCGTAAATAATTTATGACCTAGCGAGTAAATGAATATGACAGTACTAAGACATTATTTTATCAGCGACGATCTAGACGATTTGACGCTGCTTGAGCAGCAGTTGGAAGAGGGCGGTGTCGATGCCTCTCAAACCCATGTTTTGAGTTTAGATGATCAAAATTTGGACGGCTACGAACATCTTCGTGATGTTAGTTCGATAATGAAAAAGGATGTGATCAGGTCTGGGGTGATTGGTACTATCATTGGGCTGGCATTGTCCGGATCATTATTGTTAGTAGTCGCGCTATTTGGCTGGGCCGAGACCAAAGCCGGTTGGATGCCCTTTATACTTCTTGCCATTATTATTTTTGGTTTCAGCGCTTGGGAAGGTGGCTTGTTTGGCATTCAAACACCAAACAAAAAGTTTGCCCGATTTGAAGAGGTGTTGAATGCAGGCAGCCATGTGTTTTTTGTTGATCTGACTGATGACCAAGAGGAAGTGTTGGCCGGACTAATATCCGCGCATCCAAAGCTGCAGGCAGCGGGTACTGATAAAGGCACACCCTGTCTCTTATACACATCTGACGCTGCCGACGATATGCAGTGTGTAGAT
>OJDI01000728.1_pt1 | contig 11716 bp, 11 predicted proteins | sample 1592601 | NCBI WGS metagenome assembly OJDI01 (sample SAMN05416845, study PRJEB24817) | seawater metagenome | isolation source: Sea water | place: Canada:Atlantic | collected 2013-07 | reverse complement strand
CTGATTGGATGGAGTTTTGGGTTGAAGACCTACTCGAAGATGGCGTTATTATTGGTCTTAATTGGCAAGAAAACGAAGACTGTTTTGAACTAGAGCTTCCTGAGTTTACTCAAGCTTTAGCCGAGATCGAAACGTTATAAGCCTTCGCTATAATCTTTAAAATGGCGCTGTGTTTCTAGAAGTAGTGTAACTGAAAGCATTATTTATAAAGTGAAATAGAACAGAACAAAGCAGAACTAACCAGAGCAGGCTGTTTATTATCTTGAATAAACAAGATGTTTTTGACAGAGCAAGACAATAATTCTGGTGAAATACTGAGTTAATAACATTCTATTATCACTTTTATCACTGCGTTTTTACTGTTTTTAGTTGGTAAAAAGTAATTTTTTACCAACATATAGCATCATAGTGATGTGTTAATTATCGACCTTACTTATAAAACTGTAAAAAATATTTATTTTTTTTTACAGTTTTTTTTATTCTTTTTTTTAACGTTAGGCCCGAAGTTAAAATTACTTCATCATCAAAATAAAATTCTTCCTATAAAATACAAATAATATTTTTACACTTAGTTTCAGTTGCTTACATTTTTTTACAAGCTAAATAAGAAATGTTAACCCAGTTGATTTATCGCTTTTTTATTACCGAACCGTCTAATGTACTTTTTATTTCAAAAAATAATGTATTTCTTTTCGCTAAGCTAAAGTAAAAAAAATAATGAAATTGTAAAGTAACTTGCAAGGTCAAATTCATCAGTAAGGCATAGTTTTAAAAGTTTGATTTGCGCTAATTATTGGACAATAAAATTTGAGCTAGACTAAAACATTACACAACACATTAAAGTGAATAGGAAAATAATATGGTAAAAGCAATATTGGAAAAGGGCTACGGGATATTAAACTCGACTAAAAAGTTAGATTTTATTGCTCCCCTGTTAATGCGTTTATATTTAGTGCCTATTTTTTGGATGGCGGGTACTCATAAAATAGAGGGTTTTGACAATATTGTGCAATGGTTTGGTAATGATGATTGGGGGCTAGGTTTACCCTTTCCGTTTATTCTGGCGATTTTAGCGATAGGTGCTGAAGTTATTGGTGCTATTGCGTTGTTGTTAGGTTTAGGCGTGCGTTTAATGGCTGTTCCTATGATGTTTACCATGATCATAGCGATGACATCTGTACACGGACAATATGGTTGGCAAGCTATTGCCGATGCTAACGCACCGTTTGCAAATGAACGCGTAGAGGCCACTGTTGAAAAGAAAGAGATGATTATTTCTATCTTACAAGAGCATGGCAATTACGAATGGCTTACTAGTAGCGGAAATATCACGATTTTAAATAACGGTATTGAGTTTGCTGCAACATATTTCATTATGCTATTGGCACTATTTTTTATCGGTGGTGGCCGCTATGTCAGCCTTGACTACTGGTTAAAACGAAAAGTACTGCCTAACGCATAAATAATTCTATAGATATTAATACAACATCCTAAACGGAGCATAAAATGAATACTAAAACTAAATTTCAAGGCGCAGCAGTTGCACTTGCTGTTGCAGGTTTAATGGGCGCTTCAGCAGTATCAGCTGAGCCAAATAACAAAACAGCAACCAAAGGCAATACTGCTGAAATGGCACATTGTTACGGCGTAAATAAATGTAACGGCCATAACGACTGTAAAACCGCTGAGAATGCCTGTAAAGGCCAAGCGGTATGTAAAGGACATGGCTTTGTTGCTATGGCTGAAAAAACCTGTGCTGATATTGGCGGCACTGTCAAAGATGATTGGCGAGGTAAAGTCAATACGGCTGAATTAACCCACTGTTACGATGTTAATGTTTGTAAAGGACATAACGACTGTAAAACTGCAGAAAATGCCTGTAAAGGTCAAGCAGCATGTAAAGGTCAGGGCTTTGTTGCGCTAGCTGCACAAGCATGTGAAGACGTTGGAGGCACGGTTGGCGAATAAGCTACCTGTAGGTGTTGAAATAGGAGAGCAAGCGCTCTCCTTATCAACTGTAGAAGTTCCTGAGCATTTTCTTGGCTTTGGTTTAGGGCTCAGAACCGAGCATTTTCAAGATGTATTAAACGAAAAGCCTGCTATAGATTGGTTTGAAGTTGTCTCAGAAAATTTTATGGTTGACGGTGGAAAACCAAAGCACTATTTACATAGCATTCGTGAGCTTTACCCTATGGTAATGCACGGGGTATCTTTGTCGATAGGCTCTACTGACCCGCTTAACTTTGACTATCTACGCAAACTCAAAGTATTAACTAATGAGTTACAACCAGAGTGGATATCTGACCATTTATGCTGGACTGGTGCTCATGAAAAAAATAGTCACGACTTATTACCACTTCCCTATAACGACGAAGCATTAAACCATGTTTGTCAACGTGTTGAGCAAGTGCAAGAGTTTCTCGGTCGCCCGATATTACTAGAAAATGTATCTAGTTACTTAACTTACAAAAATTCAGAAATGACAGAGTGGCATTTTTTCAATGAAGTTGCTCGGCGCTCTGGCTGTGAAATATTACTCGATATTAATAATGTTTATGTTAGCGCGCGAAATCATGATTTTAATCCGCAAGATTACCTCAATGGCATAGCTAAAAATAAAGTGAAGCAATTTCACCTTGCAGGTCATAGTGATTATGGCGAATATGTTATTGATACTCACGACCATCCTGTAGCAAGTTCAGTGTGGCAACTCTATCAACAAGCACTGAAACGTTTTGGCTGGATAAGTACCATGATCGAGCGTGACGATAATATTCCGCCATTATCAGAATTATTGGCAGAAGTAGAAACTGCGCGAAATATTGCTATAGAAACATTAGGCCCTTTAAAATAATGCCTCTTTATAATTTAGTTGTTAATTACATGCAAAGAGTAAATTAATGTGACTGACATTTCCCTGAAGCTGCTGCAACAGCAAATGATGAATTACTTAACTGACGACAAACCTGCAATTGCTCAACATGTTGTTGAGCATGGCGGCATAAGCAGAGACATTCGATTGCACATTTATAAAAATGCTTACCAAATGCGCTTAAAAGAAACCATTGAAAATGATCATCAAATATTGGGCATGTATTTGGGAGATAATTTATTCGATCAAATGGTCGATGGCTATATTAAGGCTTTTCCATCTAACAAAACTTCCTTACGATACTTTGCCGATGCATTACCTAAATACCTTGCTGATAATATTCCCTTTCAAGATTACCCATTGATCAGCGAATTAGCGCATTTCGAACGTTTATTGATGGTAGCATTTGATGCTAAAGATACCGAACGTTTTACCCGCGAGCAGCTATTAAACATTCCTCATAACGAATGGCCGAATTTAATATTTCGTTTTCATCCCAGTGTACAAATAGCTCATTTTAATTTTAATACCGTTGAAACTTGGCAAGCCTTGAAACAAGAGCAAGCACCAGAGCCTGCCATGCAAAAGGCTAACACTTGGTTACTCTGGCGTAATAAAGAACGTTTAACTCAATTTAGATCTATAACTGAGCAAGAGTACTGCTTGATTGACATGATGCTAAATGGTCATGACTTCGCAAGTCTGTGTGATGGACTTCTTTTGCAAAGCTCTAGTGAAGATGTAAGCCAATTAGCATTAAATTTTTTACTCACTTGGATAGATGAGGGTGTACTAGCTAGCCGCTAATTACTTTTTTATATGGCAATGCTTTATAAACCACACCAATTTAGTCCATTAGTTAATAAACTATCAGATATACCAATAACTAAGCTTCTTATTCTTGTGTAAGCAAACCTCGTAAGCTAGTTTTCGTTGCTACTTCTTTATCATCTTAAGTCAGTGATACTACGCATAAACTCCTCTTTCATATACCTTTAGTATTATTTAGTAAATTACGGTAATATTATGAAAACAGTAATTTATTACTACTATAAGGAGTGGCTGTCTGGTGAGTTATGGATAAAATTAGACTGTCAAAAGATGTAGTTTTAGATTGCTTGAATACCGCTTTAATTATTGACGATAATACTCAAAAAACAGTCTCGCTTGATAACCTAGAATTTCAAGTTTTAAAATACCTCGTTGAGCACAAAGAAATTGTTGTGACTAAAGAGGAACTACTTGCGCTTTGGCCATCGCGCGTTGTTATGGACCATTCCCTTGCTCGCGTAATGTCTATATTGCGTAAAAAACTAGGTGACTCGTCTAAAAATTCCACATTTATTAAAACGCTTAATCGTCAAGGTTATCTCTATATAGGGCTAAACTCTCCTGTTACTAACACGCAAATAGCAAGCGAAAAAATCAAACGTAGCATGTCGGTATTGCCGCTACTGATCATCACCAGCTTAATCATTATTCTCTCGACAATTTGGTACCTATCGTTAGACAGTTATCCCAATGAGCGATTTATTTATCAAACAGAAATTATTGTAGATCCTGACACCCAAAAACAAGAGTTAAGTATTAATCAAAGTGGTAGTCATTTGGCCTATTCGGCAAGAAATTTAGGTGAAGAATATTGGTTTTTACGCGTTAAAAATTTACGTACTAACAACGTTGTGGATCACAAAGTTGACGAAGTAAATACGACTTATCCAATTTGGCTTGACGATAATACATTGGTATATCAGCATCAATCAGCAAATGAATGCGCGATAAATAAACTGTCATTACTCTCTACAGGGCAGTTATCTCAAGCAATTAATATAGCAAAATGTAATATAAGTAGTGCAGGCCAATCCATGGCAGTACTCAACAAAACCACTGTTTTAGTTGCAGAGGTGTCGCCGATTAATGGCAGATCATTGCTTCACCAATTAGATGTTACTTCAGGCAATAAAAGCGTTATTGAACATAACCAAAATGATGACAGTGAAATTTACTTTATTCAAACTAGCCCTGATAGAAAATATTTAGTGACGTTGAGCACCGCTAATTGGTTTACTACAATAATCAAACTCTACGATATAGATGATTTAAAAAATGAAATTTGGCATAAAGAAATCAAAAGTATTCTTTATACGGTAGCACTAACGAATGAAAAAATAACATACATCAATGAATTTGGTGGTGTTAGCGTGAGTTATTTCAATAGAAATCAAGTAGAGTCATTGAGTGCTATTTTTACGGCCCAAGTTTATAGCCCGTTGTCACATGAAAATAATACTTTTCTATTAGAAGGTTTATACGCCTCAACTCATTTATCACTGGTTAATTTTCTTACTCATAAGGTAAAAGATATAAGCTACTTCAATGCTGCTAGTATTACTTTGCCTAAACAAGTTAATGATAATAAATATATATTTGTTTCAAACCAATCTGGCATAAACCAACTTTGGCTAGCCAGTATTGACCATGGCGAAGCAAAACAATTAACCGTTTTAGATCGTTCCTATAATATAAGCTCGTTTGACGTTGATGGCTTATTAAATCGTATTGCTATAACAACACAATTTGGTGTTTTAGTATTAAGTAAAGAGGATAATGGCCAATATAACGTACTAATATCTATCCCAAATGCTCAAGACCCAGTGATATATGAAGGTTTACTTTTTTATACGAAAATTCGGCCTGACGGCACGGATATTTATCAATATGATTTGTTAACACAAGTTGAAAAACTTTATATTAAAGACGGCTATAAACTGGTGAAAGATGCAGACAACTTTTATTACATTAAGTACTTTCAGTCTGGAATTTGGCGAGTAAATATGAATGAAAAAGATAACTTCTTTGAAACGCCGCTTGAAAGTTTAACATCTGAACAGTGGTATATAAAAAATGATGAACTCTATCTGCTAAACGAAAGCCAAATAATTAAATATAATTTGCAACAACAAGCCATTCAATCATTTGAAAATACTCAATGCAGTGAACCTGAGGTCTGGGGAGATAGCTCTTGTTTAAATATTCAAGACGTTCCAAGAGCAAATAGAATTATAAAAATATCTAAAAAACGTTTACTTAAAGAAAAGTAAAATCTTTTAAACCATCAACACCCCAAGTGCTGTAGCAGGCTTTACAGGAATAACTTGGAATACGCGAGCCTAAAGATATTACAGGGCGACGAATAGCAATAATTTGTTGGTTTAAAATGGCTTGTATTGATGGCGACTGTATTGTGATCACTTCCATGTCATTTACTGGCCATATACGCTGATTATCTTTGTTTTTTGTGACAGGGTTTTTCGCTATAGCTTTTAATAAAAACGGAAATGTATTTAGTGTTAGTTCTTCTTTCTCTTCTATTAAATCAATAACTTTTGGTAAGTCTGGATGTTGAGCTTGGTAAGATTTGGCTAAATATTTATCTGCTTTTTCTTGATTATATAGTCCAAAATCACTATTTAAATATACGATCCCAAGTAAAAAAGTAGAGTTGAGAAAACCTTTTTTAGCTGACTTTTCTAGATTGATAGCACCTTTTTCTAAGCTTTTGTGCTTTTCATTACTTAAATATATTAAACCGGTTTTATACAAGGCTCTTACATTGCCATGTCGAGCCGCTTTTTTGAGGTGTAGAAAACCCTTATCTTTATCAACATTTGTACCAAAACCATGATAATAAAACTCACCTAAGGTTGTTAGTGCACTAATATGACCTCGTTGAGCACCCGCTTTAAATTTATTAAAATAATCGACACACTCTGTGGTATTGCAGGCTGTAAGTTGCATAGCATTAGCCGCGCCACTCACCATAGAAAGTGTGATGGCTAAAAATAATAATTGAATTGCTCTACTCATTAACATTCACTTTTAAATAACTCACTATGATTGGGGGCTAGGATACATATCTGTATGCTTTTTTGCTATCTGAATACTCACAAGAGAACCGGATTGCTGATTATGTGTATACATACACGAAAAGTGAGTAAATCGCGTTAAAGTATTGTTATAGCACATATAATCTAATGCATTAAGCTCTAATGTATCAAATAACCATACCATTTAGTAAATATTGAATGCCAATATATTAAACGTGATTTAATAATAGAGTTTACTCCCAATGACATAAATATAATCTGCTAAAGATAAAATACTTAGCGGATTATATTTATATTTCTATATTATTACCTATTTACCAGTTATATCAATGACATTTAGCAATCCAGCTGAAAAACCACTTAGGTCTCTACCCAGTGATTGATCACATCCTATGATTTCTCCACATGATTTTCCTGGAAGTCTAGAGCCTGTACTAGTAACAGCTCTGCGATAAGCGACTAAATTTTCTGTTAAAAGCTGTGTTAAAGGGGGGGATGTAATCGTTACCACTTCAATTTCTTCTTCAGGCCATTCAATAACACCGTTATTCTTTACTATAAGTGGAGTTTTAGTTAGCTCTTGATACAGTAAAGGAAAATTTATGTTATCTAAGGAAACTTTTGCTTTAATGTTTTTAACAACGGTAGGAATTTGAGGATGTCGCTGTTGATATGATTTACTTAAGTATTTATCTGCTAAGGCTAAGTTTTGAGGGGCGAATTGATTGTTGTAATAAATGGTGCCGAGTAAAAGGTTGGCATTTTCATCATCTTTATTCGCTGCTTTCTCTAAATATTTAATCGCATCGTCAAGGTCATAATTTGTTTTACTGGTTAAATAAATTAAACCTAATTTATATTGGGCACTTGTATCTGCATACCTAGCTGCACGCTTAAGAAACTTAATGGCTTTATTTTCATTTGGCTCTGTTCCATAGCCGTTATAATAAAATTGTCCTAAAATAGCCATGGCACCAGCGTGCCCTCGTTTAGCTGCCTTTTTATACAGTTTGAAATAGCTTTTACATTCATCGAGCTGGCAATACTTCATCAAAGAACTTGATTGGTTTTTTGATATTTCAATATTAGCGTATGATGAGGTAGTAAAGCATATTAAAATAAATACGCTGCCAAATATTATACTTTTCATTTTATTAATTCCTTTGGAGAGTAGTTTGTAATTATTATTAATAGTGTTTTTTTAAATAGACAGATTGAACACTAAAAGGTAATGGTGCTCGGCATAGCTTTTGTTGAACACATTTTAACCTTTACAAAATTACTGGTTAGATTGAAATAATAAAAGTTAATATTTTCTTATATAACATTTAGTTCATTGTAATTAATGGCTTTATTTTTATTTTTAATCGGTAAGTTAATAGTCTGTTTTATAAGGAAATGGTATTAAATAATAAAAATATCGATGAGTTAAGTCTCTGTTTTATACGCTTTACACTTTATAAACAAAGTAACTATTGCTACTGACGAAAAATAAGACTACTTTCTTGTGCGACAACTTGTGTAACAAAGTAGTTAATAATGAAGGGGCAATTGATGCATAATAAGCTGAATAGAAGTAATGAAAATTATATTATGGAAATAAATTCATTCAAATGATCAAATCACTTGCTAAACGTATTCTAGTAATCGTGTTGTTTGCTGTGTTACCTGGTTGCTCAACCTTTCAGCTGACCGATCTTTTTCAGGGCTACAATAGCCAAATGAAACCCGCGAAAGCGGCAATGCTTCAAGGCGACTTCGTAAAAGCAATAAGCCAACTAAAAGAGCGCGACCAAAGTAATAATACCTATATATTAAGTTTACTCGAAAGAGGGCGATTAGAGTTTTTAGCGCATAATTGGTCTGCCAGCCAGCAAACATTTGCCCAAGCATATACTGAGATAGAAGCACAACGTAACAAAGCAAAAATTCAAGTCAGTAAAGGTATCGAGAAATTAGGCGCAGTGGTCAGTAATGACAATGCTACCTCATATGAAGTACCTTATTACGAACAGGGCATGTTACATAGTTACCAAGCGTTAAATTATTTATTTCAGCATGATTTGTCTGGTGCGTTAGTTGAAATACGTCGTGCAAATTTAGTACAAGAAACGGCGCTTAATGTTTATAAAGAAGAAATATATAAAGCCCAAAATGAGCTAAATAATTCAGGTATGAGCACCGACAGCTTGCAAGGTGGCTACCCCAATATGAACAGAGCTATTGGTAAAGTAAAAAATGGCTTTCAAAATGCTTTTACTTTTTATCTTTCTGGGATTTTGTATGAGGCCAGTGGTGAATTAAATGATGCCTATATCGACTTTAAGCGCGCGATAGAAATTTATCCTGATAATCCCTACTTGCAACAAGATGTTTTAAGATTAGCTAGTAAACTGGGTATGCAAGACGATTTAATCGCTTTTCAACAACGTTTTGGCAAGTATCAAGAAAAAACATTATCAGGGCAAGGTAGCGTTGTTGTACTTGTGGAACGAGACATAGTAAACAGTAAACAAGATGTTGGTTTAAACTTGCCAGTAGGTCGAAGCAATAACGGCTTGAAGTTTTTTAGCTTTTCTTTACCAGTATATGAAGGTGCTTTAATACAGCACAATAAATTGACACTACAGAATGCAGGACAAACGTTTCAAAGTAATGAAATTGTACGTATTCAGTCACTAGCAGCGAAGGATTTAAAAGATCAGCTACCGTCATTGTTAACCCGACAAGTCGTGCGCGTAGTTGCCAAAGAGCAAGTGCGCCAAAAACTTAGTCGTGAAGCAGGCGATGTAGGTAACATTTTAGCGAGTATATATAATATTGCTTCTGAAAAAGCAGATACGCGCAGTTGGAGTACCTTGCCTGATCAAGTTGATATCATTCGTTTCAATACTGCTTCGGGTAAACAGGTCTTGCAAATACAGCTAGATGGACAACAAAAATCTATTGAGATTGATGTTCAACCCAATAGAATTAGCTTAATTAGTCTTTCAGCTATTGGTCGTCATATTGACTATCAAAGCGTTAATTTATAATTTGTTTCAATGAGACATGATTTAGGAGGTAATATGTTTAACAGCAAGATTACTACAAGTACGAGTAAAAAAGTTACCAGCAGTTTAGCGATGATATTGCTCAGCACTATGGTTATAGCAGGTTGTGCCAATAAAACCCCACCCGTAACTGCAGGTACTGGTACTAGTGCGATGACACAAGGTGATGACTTTAGTAAGCATCTTGAAGTACATAATGCTGATTTAGCAAAGCGGTTATTTATCAGCGACGTAAAATCACGTAAATCAAATGACTTACTCGAAATAAACTTAACGTTAACTAGTCGTTATGAGAAATCACAGAAATTACAATATCATTTCAACTGGTTTGACGAAGCAGGCTTTGTTATTGAAGCTGGAAAAACACCATGGGTTCCGGTGGAATTACATGGTAAACAATCTACAACTTTGCGAGGATTAGCCCCGAATACTAAGGTCAGCACTTTTAGTGTTTATGTTCGCGAAATCCCCGAAAAAGCATACGAATATTAATTGTTAAGGAATAGTATTATGAATAAATTAGCACTAGTAACCACTCTCGGCTTGACCCTTGTATTTGCAGCGGGTTGTGCTAATAAATCCGTTGTTCGCTATGGTGATGCTACCGCAGTAGAAACAACCGATATTAATTTTGGTTCAACAGATTTACAAAAAGTTGCGGCCCAAATGACCGATTCGTTATTGTTATCGCCGGTTGTTGGCACATTAACGCAAAATACACGTCCGGTAATGTTTGTAGAACGCTTAAAGAATAAAACCAGTGAGCATATCGATACTGAGTCAATTACTGACTCTATTTCGACAAAGCTTTTACGTTCAGGTAAGTTTCGCTTTGTTGATATGGGACGAGTAGAGGCAGCACGCGAGCAACTTAAATTTCAACACGATGGCGGTATGGTTGATCCAAGTAAAGCGACACAGTTTGGTCGTCAAATTGGCGCTCAATATATGTTATACGGTAACTTATCGAGCATTGTAAAAAGTAATCAAGATAAAACAGATGTTTACTATAAATTTACCTTACGTTTAATGGACCTTGAAAGTGGTTTAGTTGAATGGGCAGATGAGACCGAAATACGTAAAACGAAAGCGAAAGAGTCAGTAGGTTGGTAAATGGTATAATTTAAGTAGCTTTAGCGAAGCTACTTTTCAAATACAATTTTTCAAGTAAAAAGGTGAGCGAAATGAAAGCAATCTATATAACGATAATTTGTTGGTTGGCATTAATTCCAATGGCGAATGCTGATTATGAGCGCAATAAAGCAGTACCGGTTGAAAAAGTGCTATTTGGGCAAGTATTATCCGTGCGTAACATTACTGAGCGTGAATTAATACAGGACAAAAATTCTGGTTGGAAAACCTTTGGTGGAGCATTAATTGGTGGCGCTATTGGTAATCAATTTGGCAGCGGAAGTGGCCGAGGAGTTGCAACGATACTAGGTGCGATTATTGGTGGCTCTCTAGCTCATGAAAATAATCCTGAATATCATGAAAAGACCTTATTACTGGTTGAATTAATGATAAAAGTTGATAACGGAGATGAATATATGGTGATTCAAGACTTAGACCACCGTATGTTATTTCAGCGAGATGATGAGATAAGAATGGTTTATCTTGCCAACGGTACAGTACGTATTGATAAGCAAATGTAAGTATCTAGAGTGAAAATAATATGCTAAAAATAAAAAGCTTAGTCGAAATACTAAGCTTTTTTTATCATACTAATTTGATTTATCTCTTCTGATTTTTCATTTTCCCATTAAAAATTAACCGGTAAATAATTAACCCGCTATCACTACATTTTTGTTAAACCCTGTCAGTTGAGACACTAATATCTACACTGTCTTATTTTTGCTATTCAGCCGGCGTTGGAACATCACTTTTACTTACTTGTTGGTTATTAG
>OJDI01000705.1_pt1 | contig 11915 bp, 11 predicted proteins | sample 1592601 | NCBI WGS metagenome assembly OJDI01 (sample SAMN05416845, study PRJEB24817) | seawater metagenome | isolation source: Sea water | place: Canada:Atlantic | collected 2013-07 | reverse complement strand
CACACAGCGAGCATTTCAAGCCTTACTTCGGTAAGGCTTTTTTATTGCCTGAAATTTGAAAACCCCGGCACAGCTGTGATAATTTATTTGTAATATTTAACATTAAGGAATGTATGAACGACTTAGAGCAAGCACCTAAGGCATTATTAAAAGCACAAAAATTAGCTAATTTAGCTGACGCTAAAATACGTGTCCCCATCTTGGGTATTCGATTAGGTTTAGACTTTATTGTTGGCCTTATTCCTGTCGTGGGCGATCTTATAATGACCGGCTTATCGCTCAGCATTGTTGGTTTGGCAAAATCTATGCAAGTACCAAGAGTGCTTAGAATGAAAATGTTATGGAATATTGCGCTAGATTTTTTGTTAGGTGTTATTCCTTTTGTTGGCGACATTGCCGACTTGTTTTTTAAATCTAATTTGAAAAATGTACGCATTATGGAAGCGTGGTGGTTAGATCAAAAGCCGTAAAAAGTTTAAACAGACCTATTGCCCGCCCTAGTTATTACCTGTGGTACCTGCGGGGTCAGGTTCGTTGAAATAATGACCTAGCCCCTGAAAACCTAAAAAATACAAAGAACTTGAACGCGAAATTATAATACTTCTTGGTTATGTCAAGTGACTCTTCCGAGAGTGGCTCTATTACTTAAAATACTATTAATTGCAAAGTCGAATAAAATAACAACTTGAGCTATAACTCGTTAATTGAGGGTAAAGCCGAGAATGCGCCCATTTTTTGGCAAGTTAACGATCCACATTTACTCGCAAATAGCACTGCGGACTTAACAATAGCCTGATCTTGTAATACGTCGAATAAGTCTTTTTGATTTGTATTTACATGCTGAGTGAGAGAAAACAAGAAGCTTGCAATAAAACTATCCCCTGCAGCGGTTGTATCTAAAGCATTTATTTTTGGCACTTCAATGTTTAAAGAGTAGTCAGAACTAATGGCTTGAACCTCATTAGCACCATCAGTAATTACGACAAGCTTAACCCCTAACGACATTATAAAATTGACATAGCTTGGTATATCTACACCTTTAATTAAAGCTAAATCATAGGCTTCATCTTTACTCAGTTTGACGATATGGCTTTCAGTAATACATCTTTCAACTCTTGTTGGGAGCAAGCTTAAATCAGCCCAAAGTTGTTGACGCAAATTTACGTCAAAGCTTATCAATACGTTATTCGCCTTAGCGCGACCTAACGCATAGAGCGTATTATTATGGTTTTGTTCATTTGTAAGCGTGTTTGAGCAATAGTGAAAAACGTTAATATCTTGCCATTTAATTAAATCAATCTGGCTTTTTTCGTAATACATATCAGCCGTATCATGACGATAGAAAGTAAAAGAGCGTTCTCCAGTGTGGTCTAGACTTACCAAAACTATAGCTGTATTGGCATTTTTAACAGTATTTACGTATGTCGTATTTACACCTTCATGCTGCAATTGCTGTATTAACATGCTGCCAAAATTATCGTTGCTAATACCACCTGCGAAATAACTATTACCTCCTAACTTGGCAAAGGCTACCGCAACATTTGCAGGTGCGCCGCCAGCTAAGGGTTGATAAGCTCCATCTGTGGTGTTTGGTAAGAAATCAACAAGGACCTCTCCATAACTGAGTAATGAAAACATAAATTTACCTTTTAAAAAAGCCCATTTTCATGGGCTTTTATTGTTGATTTAATATGAAAAGTTATTAACAGTTAAAAATCATACTTAAGCGTTACGCTTGATGTTCTACCGTTAATGGTTCTTGCTCTGATAATATCATTAGCAGGAATAGTGCCTTCTTCAGCTTCTGTGATACCTGAAACGTCAAATAGATTATTAATATTCAGAGCAATACTAAACCCGTCAGATAAGTAATATTGAGCGAAAGCATTTACTTGCGTGTAACCATCAAATTTAAGGATATTATCTACACCTTGATCAAGACCATCTTGTGCGTAAGCTTCTGTTGTACCAATTAGACTTAGGCCCGCAGAGCCTTTATCAAAGTTATAGCGAGTGGTTAGTGAATAAACAAAATCAGCTTGACGTCTAGGAGTATTGCCAACGGTAGTTGGGTTAATCTCATCTTTGGTAATTTCTGCGTCAGTCCAAGTAAAGTTACCTCGAATATCGAAATCTCCAATGTAATAAGCGCTTTCTAATTCGATTCCGTATGACTCATAAACACGGTCAGTAAATCGCTGACTAGTTGCCTCAAAGTTTTGCTCTTGCGTTTCAGCAAAGAAGGCCGTTGCAAATACAGATAAATTATCTTGGCGATATTTAACACCAGCTTCAAATTGGTCAACTTCATCAACGGCATCTTGCTCTGCAACAGAGCCATCAGCAGCAATTTTACCAAAAGCTAAACGGTCAGCATTTGCACTACCACCATGGCTAATTCGACCAAAAATGGCAAGATCATCATTTAGAATGTAGTTAGCGCCGACAGAATAAGATGTGTAGCTCCAATCGTAATTAACGATAGAAGGCGAACTATTATTGACCGACGAAACACTCTTTTCAGGCTCTGAAATATTACCATCGCGATTCATATCGATTTCCGATTGCACCGCACCAGCATATGTACCTGTTGCTTCACCACTGTCGTGACGAACACTTGCATCAAGCGTTAAGTCACCAAAAACTGAATTAACAGCAATATAAGGGGCTGTAATATCGTACTGAAGATCGTAATTACGCGTACAACAATTACCCCAAGCAGGAACGCCATAAGCAATTAAACCGCTGTCAGAAAAACTTGTACCATCAGCCGCTGAAACATTGATAAGTGCAGCATTATCGCCTTTAACTTCTGACAAGTAAGAATTCCAAAGCCATGACTGTTCAATATTCTGTATTGATTTGTAATAACCAAATGTAATATTAGTATCACCAAAGGTTTTTAATATCTTTAAATCATTAACCATAAAATCCAAGTTGCTCATTTCAACATCAAAGGTGTGAATGCGCATTAAGTTGGCACCCGTATACGTTTCACCTTGTGATGGCCCATTAGCATAAGTTAAAGTGGCTGCTGGTCCAGCTAAACTATCAGCCAGAGTTTGGCTAGCTTGGATACTTTCTGGAAATGGTGAAGTAAAGCTACCTTTAGTACTTGATGTTCTAAATCTGTTTTCAATTGACCAATCGTTACCTAAGTCAAATACAGCTTCTACACCCACCGAATCAACTTTAGGATTCATACCATCGCGCATATCTGCACGACGTAAGTTACCATCGCCATCGGTTGACAATATTGATGTGAAATATGCCGAATGAGGTGTATCAGATGATGGGTCGAAACTGCCCACTGATTTGCCGTTAGAAGTTGCCGGCATAGGTAGGTAAGCAATTGTTTTATCGTCTAAATGCTTGTAGTAAAGTCTTACGTAACCTTTGTCAAATTCTTTGGTGATGTTAGCCTTTATTTGTCCGCCTTGATTACCGGTGTAACCTGCTTCTCTTGGGCCTTCACCTTGGCGATAAAATCCTCCAACATGAAAATACATGCTATCGTTAATTTCACTACCAAATTCGAAATCTGTTCGTGTATGGTCGTAATCTAAACCAATAGTCGTGGCTACACTACCTGATTCAGACTCACCGGTTTTACTGATAATATTGATAATACCACCGGGTGAGTTGGTTGCTAATGTTGATGCAGACCCGCCACGAATAGACTCAATTGACGCCATTGTGCTATCTAATCTAAGGAAAATATCCGCATTACCAAAAGCAATGTCACCAAATTGTACAATTGGTAAACCGTCTTCTTGAATTTGTAAAAATTTTGCACCACCTGCCGCAACCGGAAGTCCACGTACAGCGATATTAGCATTACCTTCACCACCAGAAGATTCAGAACGAATTCCAGGGATAGATCTAAAAGCTTCTGCTGAACTTCTTGGCGTAGTTACTTCAATTTGATCAGATGACAAGCTACTTACAGAAACACTTGATGCCATCACTGTTGTACCTTTACCAGCGGAGCCAGTTACAACGATGCGTTCAAAATCAAGACCTTTTCTTTCAGCTTCTGCAGTTTTAGTGTCGTCTATTTCTGCGGCATTTAAGCCAGTACAAATAGCCATGGCTAATGCGCTTAGTAAAAATTTATTATGAGTAGCTTGTTTCATTTTCTCACCCCATGTTTTTAAAGTTTATTGTATTAATATATTTATAGTTAATTTTATTAATCAAAGTTAGTTATTGTTTAAATAATTAACTTAATCGATTAAGTTAATTATTTGCAGAAATGCCAATATTTGCAAGTCTTTTTTTTGTACAATTTGTTTTCTTAAATTAATCGATTGATAATTATCATTAATTAATTAGTTTTTATATGTTTAGTTGGGTCAGCTCTGAGGTTATAAATTGCCGCAAAAAACAGTAAAGCAGAAAAAAATGTTGCCAAGTAAAAGCCATACGAGACATGGCCAAACAGGTCACTAACAATTCCCATAAGTAGAGGAGATATCGCAGCTGATACCGCGGTGAAGAATAATATAACACCTGCAACTGCACCATGCTTGGACTTAGGAAAACAACTAATGCCCTTAGAGTTTAAGGTCGGGTAAATCATTGACATGAATAAGCCAGATAGAGGCAATAACACAACAGCAGCGTCTACCCCCATTAAAGCAGTGCCTAAATAACAAAGAAATACTGCTAATGAAAACCAAAACATAACTTTTTGCCAACTAAAGTGTTTTAGCATCCAAACACCCAAAAATCGTCCGCCTGCACGTAAAACAAAGAAGATAGTTAACGCATAAGTAGCAAGCCAAACCATCGAACCCGTATAGTCTCCAAGCAAAGTAGGCATCCAAACGTATATGGCTACTTCAGTAGCTACATAGAGCGCAATGGCCAATGAAAACCCTAAAGCATAAGGGTCTTTCATTAATTTAAAAGAACTTTTTAAGTTAATTTTCTCTTCTGTATGTTTCTTAGTAACTGGATACTTTGTATTCATGGCAACTAAACATAGCAAAATACAAATAACACCGGCGGCAATGTATAAATATTTCCAAGAAACACCTGTTACCAATAAGTAACTTACAATCGCAGGACCAACGATAGCACCAACACCAAAAAAACCTTCGACCTTATTCATTGTTGCGGTATGTTCTTTGGATGACGACGATATATCACCAATAAGTGCTAATGCACCCGTTTTAAATAAACCAATAGCAATACCAATTAGCCCAAGAAGAAAGAGAAAGTAAAAAAACGACTGGCCGACAGAAAACAAAAAACACGCGACAGAAAAAATTAACAATCCGATCACAATTGTTGTTTTCCTCCCCCACTTATCAGCAAGATATCCTAAAAACAAACCACTAAATGCGATAAAAATCATGGGTATATAATGGAATGCACTTGCTTGTGTTAAGTTTAAGTTATAGGTGCTAATTAATTCTGGGATGATGACGCCGACAGCATCTGAAGTCATCGCAAAAACAAAAAACATCATATAAGTTAATAGCTTAATACGGGTTACAGATGCGTCTGCATTAGACGTCCCACCTATGGTTAAATCACTAATTTTATTCATTATTTTCCCCAATCATCATGTTATATTTATTCTATTTATCTTTGACGTGATTTCACTAATATTTAATCACATAATCTCTAATCAAACTTAATAACCTTAAGAAAAAATAAAATTATTCTTGATTAAATTTCAGTTGTATATAAACATATACCTTAATCGATTAAGATTCAACTTGTACTTTTAATGGTGTATATATGAAAAATAATGTTCAGCTAATAACTTATATTGATAGGTTAACCGGCTCTGGTGTTCAAAGCCTTGATAATATTCTGCATAACCAGCTGTCTGGTTTATTTTCAGGTGTACATTTATTACCTTTTTATTACCCAATAGATGGTAGTGATGCAGGTTTTGATCCTATTGACCATACACAAGTAGATAGTCGACTTGGCAAATGGCAAGATGTAAAAAAACTAGGTGAAAGCCATGAATTGATGGCAGATCTCATTGTTAATCACATGTCTGCGCAGTCAAAAGAATTTATAGACGTACTAGAAAAAGGCAGTGACTCACCATTTTGGGAGCTCTTCTTAACAAAAGAAAAAGTTTTTCCGCTTGGCTTAAACGACGAACAAAAAGCTAAAATATATCGTCCAAGACCAGGTAGTTGCTTTACAACATTTTCATTACCCAATAATCAATCAGCTGATTTTTGGACAACCTTTACCGATAACCAAATCGATATCGACGTAACCTCAAGTGCTGGGCAAGCATACTTAACTCGGATCCTAGAAACATTTTCTGAAAATAATATTACCATCATTCGTCTTGACGCTGCAGGTTACGCCATTAAAAAGGCTGATACGAGCTGCTTCATGCTTGAAGAAACCTTTGAATTTATTGATGAACTTACCCAAAAAGCCAATGCTCGAGGCATTGAAACTTTAGTAGAAATTCATTCTTATTATCAAACTCAAATTGAGATCGCTAAGCGTGTTGATCAGGTATATGACTTTGCCTTGCCGCCATTAATTTTACACAGTATTTTTAGCCAAGACTCTACTGCATTGGTTAAATGGCTGAATATTTCACCTAGAAACTGCATAACCGTTTTAGATACTCACGACGGCATTGGCATTATTGATGTAGGTCCCATGAATGATAAAAAAGGCCTGCTTGATAACGTTGAGATAGATAATTTAGTTAAAAAAATTCATCTTAATAGTGCAGGAGAAAGCCAAAAAGCTACAGGTGCTGCGGCAAGTAATGTCGACTTATATCAAGTTAACTGTACTTACTATGACGCTCTGGCTAAAAATGATTATGATTATTTACTAGCCCGAGCTATTCAGTTTTTTGCTCCAGGCACGCCGCAAGTTTATTATGCTGGTCTTTTAGCTGAAAAAAATGATATGACATTACTCTCTAATACTAATGTAGGTAGAGATATAAACCGCCCTTACCTCAATACAGAGCATGTCGAAAAGTCGCTTGAAAAGCCTATCACTCAAGCGTTAGTGAAATTAATAAAGTTACGCAATAGTAGCGAAGCTTTTAATGGAAATTTCACGGTTGAAGGTAATAAATCGACTTTAAAAATGTCTTGGTCTGCGGAGAATAGTACGGCCACTTTATTAGTCAACTTAGTCGCCAAAAGTGCCTCTATTGAGGTTGATGAAAATGGCAGTAAGCAGGTAATTTTACTAGAAAGCCTGTTGTAGAAGTCTTTAAAATAACCCGTGAAAGTAAGTTATATGTTCGTCAAATAAAAGTATACTATTGCAATTGGATACATACCCTAGTGCTTTTAGAACAATAATTATAATAAGGTCATCATGCCAGAGAAGAAAATATGGACACTTAAAAGCATTGCTAAAGAGCTTGGTGTTTCAAATGCCACGGTTTCTAATGCTTTTAGCCGCCCCGATCAACTGTCTAAGAAACGCAGAGATGACATTCTTGAATCTTGCCAAAGATTGGGGTATTCGGGGCCCAACAAAGCAGCACAATCTTTGAAGAAAGGCCATTCTAACATTGTAGCATTGGTGTTACCCGACAGTGTTGAATATATGATTTCCGATCCCGTGGCAAGTAACTTTGTTAAGGGTGTTTCATCGGTTTTAGAAAAAAATCAGGTTAATTTGTTGTTGTTTTCAGGGGCTTCTGAAAACATTAATACCGTTGCAGATTTTGTTGATGGTTTTATTTGTTATGGTAGCCCTCGTAATGCAAAGTTGGTTGATCAATTAAGGGCCACTACAAAAAAAGTTGTTACCGCAGATTTTGATATTGATCGTAATGCCTCTGTTGGCATTGATAATGAACAAGCGGCTTATGAAATAGCCAAGCTCGCCATTCAATCAAAAGATGATAATATTGCAATTCTGGGATTACGCATATTAGATTCAAACTTAACCTGTCGAGTTTATGAGTTACCTGACTTTGACGTTCTACCTGCTATTACTCACCGCCGTTTAATGGGTTACATAAAAGCCATCAAAGAATTAGGTGCTACTTTAAGAGATGACAGAATATGGAATATACCTAAAAGTAGCCATGCAGTGGCACTTAACGCCGTAAGAGAGGCATTAACGTCTACCCCGCGACCCAATGTACTACTTTGTATGAGTGATCTAATCGCTTTAGCGGCTTTAAAGGAAATTAATGCTATGGGCCTTAACATACCAGAAGATATTCGCGTAGTTGGGTTTGATGGTATTGACGAAACAAACCGCTCGCATCCGCCGCTAACTACCGTGCATCAAAATAGTGAAGAAAAAGGCAGTAAAGCTGCTGAATTATTCATCGATAGAGCTAACGACTCGGTTTTAATTCCTTATCACATAGAGTATAGAAAAAGCTGTTAAAGCCATTCTATTTTTAAGTTAAAACTATATTTTGATAAAGAAATATCAATAACTTCATTAAAAATAAAAAAAATTAACCATAGGTGTTTGAAGGTGAGCTAAAACTTATTTTCAACAAAATATTTAACGCCCGCTTGACCTATTACTCACTCCGCCTTTAACAATGATATAACCCACTTTTGCAGTGCATCGTCATTATAACGAGGATGCCAAGCAGCGATCACATCAAAACTATCCGGTGATTCTTCAAGCGTTATTTCAACTAGGTCTAAACTTGTTATCGCACGAGATGGTAAAAAAGCGATTGAGTCTGTAGTTTCTAAATACATAGGCACAATTGAAAAGCATGGCGCAGATACAACAACATTTCGTTTTAAACCGAACTTCTTAAACCAATCGTCTATTGAGCCTTTAAAGTTAGGCCGCGAAGGTGATGCAATAATACTCGGGTAACTTGCAATTTCAGCAAGGGTTGGCGTTTTATTTGCTATTGATGCCTTTGGTGAAGTAACGCATACGTGATATTCTTCAAAAAGCTTTAAAATCGGGTAGCTGTCGGGAATATAGTCAGGAAATGCGATGGCTAAATTAACTTTGCCACTTTCCATTAGCTCATGCACTTTATCTAATTCAAAATCACGCACAATGATCTTTAGCTTAGGCGATTGCTTTCTTAATTGAGCGATTAACTCAGGTAATACCACCTGTTGAGCATAATCGGTTGCAGCAATTACAAAAGTGCCCTCGATTGTTTCAGGACTAAAAGTTGTTGGTGATAGTAGCGCGCTAAATTCAAGCAATAGCTTGTCGACACCAATAGCTAGGTTTTCAGCAAAAGGCGTTGGTACAAAACCATTGGTTTTTCTCAGAAATAGCCTATCGTTAAAAACATCTCGTAATTTTTTTAAATGTTCGCTTACCGCTTGTTGAGTGAGCCCTAGTTGGCTAGCCGCTTTTGACGCGTTCTTTTCCTGTATTAAGGCTTGAAATACCCTTAACTGCTTAAGATCTAATCTGTCTAACTTACTCATGTGTATTTACCTTTATTAGCTTTACCCTAAAACAAATTAACACATAACCATATTATTTTGTATCACTAACAAAAAATCATTATTTTTAATTGTACTGGAATATCTTTAATATCTCGCCATCAAATCAATTTAACCAAATTGATAGTAATTAAAAGCGAGAATCAAATGAAAACAGTTATTTTAATCGGTGCGTTAGGAAAAATGGGTCAAGCGGCGTTAACAGGCTTAGGTAAACATAAAGTGATTACAGCGGGTCGTTCTGGCAACGTTGACCATATTGTTGATATTACAAATGAGCAATCTATTAGAGCTTTGTATGAAACTGTTGGCAAATTCGACGCGGTAGTTAATACCGTTGGCTTTTGTGAATACGCTACTTTTAGTGAGATGACTCAAGCACAGTGGATGACAACCGTAATGAGCAAAATGATGGGGCAAATTAACTTAGTTAGTATTGGCCAAGAGTATATCGCTGATAGTGGGTCGTTTACTTTAATTAGTGGTATTTTAAATAAAAAACCAATTCCATTTGCCATTGCAGATGCAACAACCAGTGGCGCTATTGATACTTTTGTTAAAGTAGTATCGTTAGAAATGCCAAGAAACACGCGTATTAATGTGGTAAATCCAACAGTGTTAACTGAAGCATGGGATGTATACGGTGAGATGATGCCTGGTTTCCAACCGGTACCTGGAACATTAGTCGGTAAAGCTTTTGAACGTTCAGTAGATGGTTTTATTAACGGCGAAGTGATTATCGTAGACGCTTAATGTATCAAGGATTCAGGTTATCAACGCTTGCAATTATTATTGATTAAGTATCATAGCCTAGCGGCCTAGCGCTGATGAATAAAGTAGAACAGCCTAGTTAACCTTAAGCACTTACTCAATATCGCAAGCAAAAAAAACCAACCTCAAAGGTTGGTTTTTGTTTTCTATAAGATAGAGAATTTACTTACTGGTCGCCAACTTGTGCTGCTTAGGTCGAACCTGCAACTCTTAATCATATAAGCAACATTATTGATATATGCTGACGTTGGTATTATGTTACTTGATATTCAATAAAAAAGGTTACTTCTTCCCAAAAACGACAATTAATTTTTTCGCTTCACAAAAATTTATTGCTACGGGCTCACTCCATTCCAACGCTTGAAAATTTCCACGAATATACTGCTGGCAATAATTTTTAGGCGAAGCAGACCAAGAAAAATCTGCACTTGAATTTGGCTTTAAATTAACATTTTTAAAGTCAAACCAATGAACACCGTCTTCTGTAATTTGCAGGTTTATCATCGTTAACTCAGAGTTATTCGAAACTTCAAAAATAAACTCTCTACTCATTGCTTCTTCCGGTATTGAAGCTAAGCTTAATATAACAATTAAATAAAAAGTCATTTTAAAGGGCATGATGTATCCAATTTAAAAAGTTGTCTATTTAATTATGGAATAAGTTCCGATATGCACAAGTGCTTTAAGGAATAAAAATGAATATGTTTGATATCGCAATTTTTTGTGCTGCTATTGCAGGGTTGATAATGGTTATCGGAGGGATAATTTTAATTTACAAAGGCGCTTTAGTTTTAGCATCTACCGATCCTTCTAGCGCCTTAACAATTGAATGGAAAAAAGAATTTCGTCTCAATACACAAGCACCGGGAATCGCCTTCTTCATTATTGGTCTATTATTTACCTTAACATCTATATTTGCATCAAAGCCTACTGAAATAGAGCCAATTAACATCATTGGTAAAGTTGCCGAAATTAGCGAACCAATAACAATAGCAGCAAGATCTTCAAAATGGATTTTAGTTGGTGGTAGTGATGGCGTAGTAAAAGGTAAAATTAGACCCTATGTTGAGGCAATTACCTTGGAAATTTCAGCTCCTGGGTACAAACCTATCAATATTGTTCATATTTTAGATGAACTTAAAGATCGCACTATTCACTTCGAACAACCTATACAAATGGAACAACTCGTTACTGGAGTCGTTGGTACTCAAATTATAGATGTCCCAGATGAAGATGCTTACGCATCAGTAAACTCTCCTGCTAAGTTTGGTGTAAGCCAATGAAAAAAATACAATCTATAGTATTCATATTAACCTTAACTATGGCTTCACAAGCATTGGGTTCAGGCCCAATGGGCTTTGTTCAAGGTTCTTTGTGCAGCTTACAAAATAATGGACCCGCACCTGGTTTATTGGTCTCACTTGTTCATCAGTATTTAGGAAGAAGCTCTCCAACTTATACAGACCAATACGGGAATTTTCAGTTGTTCAATATACCTGCACGACCAGAGCCATATCTTATTGAAGTCTATTGGGGACAACAATTAGTATATCGAAATCAAATTTATGTCCATGGGGGAGTTAACTTGGGAAGGTTTTGTATTTAAGTTTAGAATAGCTTAAGCCGCTGTATTACCTTTGTTGCGAAGTGATCAGCTTGATGCTAACCAGTATAATGTAAAATAAAAAACCAACCTCGAAGGTTGGTTTTTTGCTTGCTATGAGATAGAAA
>OJDI01000701.1_pt1 | contig 11965 bp, 10 predicted proteins | sample 1592601 | NCBI WGS metagenome assembly OJDI01 (sample SAMN05416845, study PRJEB24817) | seawater metagenome | isolation source: Sea water | place: Canada:Atlantic | collected 2013-07 | reverse complement strand
TACGAGATGCTCAGGAGTCTCGTGGGCTCGGAGATGTGTATAAGAGACAGGCACTGCGCAGAGCAATTACCAATTGCATCTTGCCACCAAACGTCGTGCTCACTGTTCCAATCGACATCGCCACCAGTAAGCTTATGCACAACGACATGCGTGATAGAAGGACAAGCATCGTTCGCCAACGCCTTATCAACGTTTGCTTTAAGAGGGATGCTGCGCCCTGCTCTGCGCCCTTCATCAGCGGTAATAACCACTTTAGCCTCACTGTCGTTAATGCGATCAGCAATGGCATTTGGCGAGAAACCACCAAAAATAACGGAATGCACTGCGCCTATGCGGGCACATGCTAACATCGCGTAAGCGGCTTCTGGCACCATGGGCATGTAAATCGCCACGCGGTCGCCTTTTTCAACGCCCATTTCTTTAAGCGCATTCGCTAACTTACATACCTCATAATGTACCTGTTGGTAGGTAATATCTAAGCTGTCTTGTGGAGAATCACCTTCCCAGTGAAAGGCTACTTTAGTGGCGTTTTTCTCTAAATGTCTGTCGATGCAGTTGTAGCTCGCGTTTAACGCGCCATCTTCGAACCACTTTATCGATACGTCGTTTTTATTGAAAACCGTATTTTTAATTTTTGTTGGCGCTTCATACCACTCCAATAGTGCAGCATGCTCCGCCCAGAATGACTCAGGGTCGTCTATCGACTTCTTGTACATTTCGTCGTATTGAGACGCAGTAAGATGTGTAGATTGAAGGATATTTTCTGGTACGGGATAAGTCTTGCTGGCAGTCATAGATTGCCTCCGATTTAATAATGTTAAATTCTCGATTGATTGAGGAATACTCTAGTCATAAATCAATAAAGCAAAATGAGACATTGGTCTTAATGACTTTTTTCATCGAAAAATTATTGCTCAACGTTCATGTGTAGACGCTTGTTTGTTCTTTTAGTTCTGTGAAGTTTTTTAAGATAATCACTAAAAAGATGCTACTACAACGTTTTACACCCGTTATTTCTGAACCGAAATAACGGGTGTAGGTATTTATCAATTGGTCTTTGCCGTTAGAACTTAAAGACAACCCCAGCGCGACCAACATTTGCCGAGAAGTCTTCAAAATCGCTTCCGTATTCGGTATTAAAGTTAGTCAATTGAACAAACGCAGTAAAGCTATCCGTTATCTTATGGCCGTAGTTGATATAAGCGGTGGTGTTTTCATTTAAATCAGTAAGTGATAAACGAGCACGGTCACCTGAGTCTACAGAGGCACTGGCATAACCCACCTTAATCGTAGAGTCAGCATTGAGTTTCCACGTCACATACGTAAAAAAGCCGCTTTCGCTAAAACTCTCTCGTACTTCGCCTGCAGCGTTTAAACCTGAAGACGGAGCAACACCCAACGCATTTTGGTTGTTTAACGCTTCACCAGTATAATATTCTGCATTTACGCTAACTGCCCCAAAATTCAATGTGGTATACATTTTCAATAAGTTAGCGTCTTGGTTTTCACCCGAGGCAAAACCAGCTTCGTCTTCATAATTTAGTTCAGCAAAATGGCCTGCGGCACCAATTTTATGACCAGAGAAGCTATAGTTAACGTCTACCGCAAAGCCTGGCATGCTGCCAAGCTCATTCGCGTTAATACCACCCGCGGTAGCATTTCTTCCCTTACCTGTTAAAGCACCAGTTACCGTTAGCCCATCGTTTTTATATGTAGCCCCCACTTCCACGGCTAAGAATCCAGAATTACCGGCACGATAGGCATTACCAACCCAGTTGTAACTACCGCTTGATTTGATACCTGAGGCAGTGCTCCACTTTTGACCACCAAAGAACGTCCAGTTCTCGTTCATGTCATAATACAAGGTCGCTAAGCGTAATCGTGGCTCTTGAGCCTGAATGGCCGTTTGGTTAGTAAAACCATCTTCACCATCAATAAAATCAAATTCCAGTACCGTTCTTACTTTTTCATGGCTCATGTTTAGTGAAAAGCGAGACTGTGAAGCTTGAAACGATGTGGCATCAGAACTAAGAAACGTCGTTTGTTGCTCTGTGGCTGGCGCACCGCCGAATATATCGGTTCTTAATGCATGCGTTGGGGCTACTTGGCTATAAGCACTGCCAAAACTGGCAACGCCTTGATCAGACGCTACCATTTCGGGTTTGATCATACCTTTAAAACTGAATTCAAAAGCAAGCGCAGGTGAAGATATCAAAACAAGTGCGCACGATGCAGCTACACGATTAAGCATGTGGTTCTCCAAAATTTTTTTAGTGTTTAACTTTAATTCTTTTCTTAGTGCCCCTGCGAACGCGTGTAAGCGCAGGGAGTATGTAATTTAGTGTGTTCATGCAGCGGATTAACTTCCGATTAACATAAAGCCAACAAATCAATTGTGAGTTAAAAATAAGCAAAATACTCTATAAATCATAGTTGTTGCGACCAAAGTCTTATGATTTCTTGTATGGCAAAACAGCGTTTAGTTAACGTACAAATAAGCTAAAGCACTGTTTAATTTAGAAACTTCAAACACCGCATAACGGGTTTAACTCTTAAACAAATTAAGACTTTTCCACGCGTTAATGGCTAAGGCTATAAGCATAGGTAAAAAAGAGAAAATCACCGGCCTTATTGCTGATTTTTTGAGATGATAGGGAGCAGTGAGAGTTAAAAAATAGGACAAGCGATTTATCAAAAAGCAGTAGTTCAACGTAGAAAAGCGTGGGGAGTGCGCGTCAATACGTTAGAAAAATGGGTTAGCGCGCCTTGATTCAAGGCGCGCTAACCGAAGTTAAGCGGGTAGATTTAAAATCCCATGGGATAGGCTTTAAACACGTTATTTATATCATTAAATGTGTTATCGCTTAGCGTAATATCAAACGCTGCGATATTTTCAGAAAGCTGCTTGAGCGTAGTTGCACCGATAATAGTAGATGTAACACCCGGTACTTGCTGACACCATGCTAAAGCAAGTTGCGACGGCGTAATACCTGCGTTTTCTGCAATATTGACGTACTGCTCGGTGGCTGATTGCGCTGCAGGTTGGTCTCTGAATAACCCCATTCGCTGTGCCAATGTCCAACGCGACCCCTCAGGCCGTGCACCATTGTGGTATTTTCCACTGAGCATTCCCGTGGCTAGCGGCGACCAAGGCAGATAAGCAATGTTTTCACACTGGCACATCTCGATAAGATAAGGCCAATCTTTTGCGTGTAACAGGCTAAATTCATTTTGAATCGACACAGGTAAAGGCACATTTTCTTCTGCGCACAAACGCAAAAACGCATGAATTCCCCACGGTGTATCATCAGATAGTCCCCAATGGCGAATTTTGCCCGCATCAAGGGCCGCTTTTATGCCTTTGAGAATATTGCGCATGCCGCTGATTTCTTTGTCGCGGTCGATAGTTGTTGGGTCTGTACTGTCAGGCCAATGTTTGCCAAAGTGCGGGGTTACCCTATTTGGCCAGTGAAGCTGATACACATCAATATAGTCGGTATGTAAACGCGCAAGTGATTCATCAAGGGCAGTAGTAAGCGAAGAAGCCGTTATTGGCCCACCCTCTCGGATATACTTTAAACCTGCACCTGCTACCTTGGTCATCACCACAATATTATTACGGGCGTCTTGATTACGAGCAATCCAGTTGCCAATAATTCGCTCTGTGTCGCCGTAGGTATCTGCGTTAGGAGGTACAGGATACATTTCAGCGGTATCAATAAAATTCACCCCCGCATCAAGGGCCATCGCCATCTGCGCATCGGCATCTTGCTGCGTATTTTGGATACCCCAGGTCATGGTTCCTAAACATATATCGGAAACTTTTAAGCTACTTGAGCCCAAAATATTAAATTTCATTCTACTTTTACCTCTAAAATGTTCTTTTGAACTATGCCTTTGAGTCGTCAGGCACTCATACTTTGTGAATCGCTCTTTTTCACTGGTTGTTTTGCTAGCCTACTACTCGCGATTAGAATCGATTAGAATGACTGTCTTAGTAGAGATTATGATGCCAGAGATTACGATGCCTGTCTCATTATCGTGCATTATCGCAAAGCCAATATGATGCTCTATGCCTAGCGCTCAATAACTGCCTAGCGCTCAATGACTGTCACCTTAATTAGTATTCGTTGACTGTCACGTTAATGGCTCGCATTAAGAATAATTACAGTGCCTGTCTTGATAATAATGTTCGGATTCGACCTCATTATTCAAACATCTAGAAAGCGAATTCAGTAAGCTGACTTTTATTCTGTAAACCCACTTGGCATGAAATCTATTTTGAATGATTGCTTTGAGCGGCTAGAAAACAGTGCAACGTTAGCAAAAGCTCGCTGAGATGTCGCTAAGCTCTGGATAAAAGCCAAGTGCAGTAGAGTTGATTATTACGACCTTTAAACAGGTATTTATGTCTGATTCGAAAGTGAATGAACATCTAGGACATATTGGCTATTACAGCTTAAAAATTACTTGCTTTCTTTTGAAGCAACAAAGAATGTTGCTAAGTCATAATTTCCCTTAGAAATAGCTATATCTGCCACTGAATTACTCGACTTGCCTTTGTGATGAGGATTAGCGCCCATTAGTGCTGTATTTCCCCTGTTATCCTCTTGGCAGGGATTGGCATCGCTTTGAGTAATTAAAAACTCAACGGTATCTGAATAACCGTGGTAAGCCACTAAAATCAGCGCTGTGAAGCCCTTTTCATCAGTGATAATTGCATTAATGCCTCCATCAAAAAACGCATTTAATATTTAATTATTGCCGTTAGGTGCAGCATCAAAATAGCGACTTTTTAAATCGTTGATCTGAGTATTAGCTAATGATGATAGTGAAACGATGCAGAGACAAAGTGTTAGACCGTTCAGTATAAAACTTTACCGCAAAGCCTCGAGGGTCACGCAAGGTTTCAGGAGAAAGGTGACCATGCACTACTGATGAAAAGCGCACAAACACTTCAGTTTTTTTACCTTCACCTTGGAAAGGCGCTGCCATTGTGTCTTCAGATAAGTCTTCGTAGTTTTCATAGTAGCCATGAAAACCCACACCACGGGCATGAACCACACGCTCTGGAATGCGCTCACGATCAAACGCGGCTAGCTTTTCAATAAGGTGAGAGTCTTGCAGTAACACTGGGCCCCAAGGACCTGCAGTTTGTGAATTTTGGTTATCGCCTACTGGTGCGCCATTTTGACGAGTAAGGGTATCTGCACTCACGCCAAGTGTAAGCATGCTAGCGGTAACGCCGCCTAAGATAAATTTAGATAAGGTAGATTTTAATGCAGTACTCACAGCTGAACTCCTACGTGAATGTTGATGCGGGATTGGGTATTTTTAACTTCAACGCAAACTTGGTCGCCGTAATAGTTATCAGCGTAGTTGCATCGTGTTTGAACAGGTTGGTTAGTAGTGGAGGAAACACGATGGCCGTTCGCCGTTGATAGTTTTTTGAGTAATGTGTTCATTTGATTCTCCTTGTTAAGTTAGGAGCATTATTATCAATTTAAAAAAGCTATTAAAACGACTAAAACTGATTCATAAGATTAATTTAATAGATTATAAAGGTGCTTTCTAATCGAGAAAAATTATGAACGGGGCATTAATTTGGGAGTACTAAGCAGAATAGGAGACAGCAAGGACAATAGAGGATAACGAGAAAGTAAAAAGCAAGTTAGACCTGAATTATGCAAGGGCTGGGTAAGGATTATATGGGTACTGATGAAAGTTAAGTAATTGATAAGTTAGAGCGCAGATTTATGTACGAACGTGAGCGTTAGTGCGGCTGTTAGCACAGAGCCTGGACACAAAAGCGCCGCTCCCATAACAAATTATAAAAGCGGCGTAGATATTAGGGAGGTAGGTGAATACAAGTGACGGTTGACCACAGTAAGCGCAGTCTTTCCTATTAAACATTCACTGCTATTTGTTGACTGTTATCCGTTAACGTCTCACCGCTAACAGCTAAGCCAGGGGCCAGTGATAGCCAATGTTTTAGTAGGCGAGTAAACATTAACAAAGAGTGTGCTACCGTCAGGAGAAAAACAGGCTCCGGCAAGTTCGGTTTGTGCATGTAATTTGGCAAAGTTATACACCTCACCCTCAGGGGTTATCCCACGAAGATGGTTATCAACTATATCGGTGTATTGGTCTTCGCATACTAGTAAATGCCCGTTTGGACACACCGTTAGATTATCGCCAAAGTTGTATAAGTTTTTATCTTCACTTTGTAAGAACAGTTGAAGTTTATCGGCACTGCCATCAAGTGATGGCACCACACGCATTACTTGCCCTAACTGTTTTTCTCCGCCGTTGGTGCAGCAAAAATATAATTCTTCATCACCCCAGTGCATACCTTCCCCACGAGCAAACAACGCAGCGCCTTTCTCATAGGCTTGTATACGAAGATCATCCTCTGGACTTTCTGGATTATCTAAATCTACCCACTCAATATCAAACCACTGTCCAGTTTCCATAGACGGATTATTCCAATTTCGTGAATCGAACTGGGGCCTATCGACCACTTTAAGGGCTTGCAACTTGCCGCCATCTGCCAATTTAGCAGGTGTATTCGGTACAAACCTATATAGCACACTATCGCCTCGGTCTTCAGTGAGATACACCATTCCAGTGCGAGGGTCTATGCTTGCGGCTTCATGATTAAATCGCCCCATGGCTTTTAAAGGCTCGGGTTGCGTCATCGCTATGGCAGAGGCAGGAACCTCAAAAATATAGCCATGGTCTTTGCTTACCACGCCGTTTGGTTTATCTACTGACTCTTCGCAGGTAAGCCATGTTCCCCATGGGGTAATACCGCCTGAGCAGTTGCGCACAGTGCCGCTTAAACTGATAAATTCCCGCTCAACCTTGTGAGTGGAAAGGTTATAGACGAGGGTGCTTGTGCCCCCAGGCAGCGCAACACCTTCAAACCCACTTCCCTTGCTATATGAGTCGTAAGCTAACGCTGGCGAATGCTGTTGAATAGACTGAGGCTGGTTTTCAATATGTGTAGGGTGTAGCTCGTGATTGCGAATTAGCGCGACACGTTGCTCATCAAGGCCAAAACAGCCCATACCGTCGGCTCTATCGGGCACGTTCAGGCCATCGGACATGGCATCACCAAATTGAGATATTACTCGGTAAGAAAAGCCTTCTGGCAAATCTAGTAGTGAGTTTTTATCTTTTACAAGGTTACCGTATCCCCTTGAAATGGGCATTGCAGAGGCTACTGCCTTACTCAGTTGGCTTTTACCAAATGCACTTGACGCAAGACCGCCAAAAGCCAGTGAACCCAACATAAACTGTCGCCGTGAAATCATACTAAATGCCCCAAAGGTGCTCGTGATAAAAAGGTAGAAAGGTAGCACTCAACAAGCAAGACCTAAGTGCACAGGTGTACATAAATCATCGCCATCTATTGTTATAGTATAACAATAGATGGCAAAAACAATCATTACTGATATCGTATATTTTTACTTTAGGTTAGTACTGGTTTTGGTGCTCAGATTAGTATTGTGCCAGTGCTCTACAGGCATAGGCTTTGAAAAATAATAACCCTGAAAGCGATTGCACCCTTTGCTGATTAAGTATTCAACCTGCTCTGGAGTTTCTACCCCTTCAGCAATAGATGTCACATTAAGGGCTCTTGCCATATCAATGATTGCATCAACTATGGGCGAGCCATTGTGATTGCTGTGTGTGCTGACATCATCTATGAATATTTTGTCTATCTTTAGCTCACTAATTGGAAGCTCTTTTAGATAGGCCAGACTGGAATAGCCAGTTCCGAAGTCATCGATAGAAAAGCGGAAGCCGCATTTTGCTAGCTGATCCATCGTATGTTTAACCGTATCGATATCTACCACTAAAGCCGTTTCAGTAAGCTCTAACATAACCATTTGGGTAGGAATGCCATAATAATTGACTCTTGCTAGCAAAGAAGAGGCAAAGTCTGGCTGTACAATTTGTTTGGCACTTATATTAATGGCAACACACAAGTCAAAACCTCGCGCGATAAACTGCTTTAGGGTTTTAAGTGTTTCATCGATAACCCAATTCCCAATGTCGCAGATAATATGACTTTCTTCCGCAATAGGTATGAAGTCGCCAGGGCTCACTGTACCCAGCTCACTAGAATGCCAGCGAACTAAGGCCTCAAACGACGTGGTACCCCCTTGATGACTCACTTGGGGTTGCAACGATAGAGATAGCTCTTGTTTCTCTAAGGCTTGGCGTAAATGCGATTTGATGGCGAGGTAGCGATCGAACTCTTGCATGCCATCATCAGAAATATGGCAAAGTCCGAATGGGGCAGATTTCTTAGCTCGCTTAACCGCGTTTTCTAGCACATTAACCACGCGCTCATAGTTTTGCTTATTGGCTTCAAATACCGCACTACCCAAGGATGCACTTAGCGACCAGTTGCCATCTTCAGTATCTATGTCGTAGTGTCGAGGATTAATAAGTGCGTTCTCGATTAAGCTGGTATCAAAACGGTAAATGTCAGCTTTTTTATAGCTCTTTTTAGACATGATAATAAAGCTGTCGCCGGCAAATTTATAAATATGATATTCATGCCCTATGATAAACAACAGCTTTTCAGCAATGGCTTGAAGCGCATTATTTGCATTAGAATAGCCGAGACGGGTATTAATTTGCGCCATATTGTCCATATCAAGCAATAAAATATGCATATATTCTTCATGCACGGCGGCCCGTAAGATTAAGTCTTTGCACTCCTTTTGAAACCACTGGCTGTTGCGTAAATGGGTGACACTGTCAGTGTAGGCTAGGTTATAGATGGTATCCTGGGCGGCAATACGCTCACTAATATCGCGCACTACGCCGATATATATTTTTTCCCCTAAATCCGTACTTTCAGACAGCGATAGCTCCATTTGAAATACCGAACCGTCCTTGCGCTTTGCCGGAAGCTGCCGACCAGTTCCGATAATTTGAGCGTTTCCGGTACGCTCGTAATTAGCCATATACCTAGCGTGATTTGATGCATACGGATCGGGCATTAATATCTCAACCGACTTCCCAATAAGCTCGCCCTCGTCATAACCAAAGATTTTAAGCGTAATGTCGTTGCAATGAAGAATTATGCCTTTTGAATCTATGCTTACTACTGCATCGTTTATACTGTCGAGGATATTCTGTAATCGGCTTGCCCGCTCTTCGCTTAGTAAAACAGTACTTTTGTAATTTGTGATGTCTTCGAAGGCACCGAAATAACGACGAATATTTCCTTCATCGTCTAACTCGTGTTTGCCAGAAGTACGGACCCATTTTTTATCGTTATTTGCCGATATAATTTGCACTTCAATATCGTATGGCGTGTTGTGCTCTAACAACTCGTGAAACGCCGATTGAACGGCGGCTTTAGACTCTGGCTTATAAAATGTTAACGCTTGCTCAACATCGATGGGGACTTTCATGGTTAAATCGTGTATTGCGTAGGTTTCTTTAGACCAAAAAAGCTTCTTATCCTGTGGGTAGTATTCCCATGCCCCTGTTTTTGAGAGACTGCTAACCTCATCGAGTAGAGATAAGTTATTAATAGTGCGAGTTTCTAAGTAATATTTTTGTAGGCGCGTAGCAATTAGCTTGGCATTTGCGTGAAATCCAGCTTTATAAAGCTCGATGCTGGGTTGAGGCGAATTAAAAATAGCGACCAAAATTCCCACATTGCGTCCGAGCTCATTGAAAAGCCCAGCGCCAAGATAAGCCTCAGCACCTATTTGTGAAAGAGAGCCGTCATCTGGAAATTGAGAGCACACCGCACTTGGGTAAGCACATACGCCGGTTTGTAAAACCTGCTCACAAGGTGAGCCCTGCAAGGGATACTCGAACAGCTCGCTGGCTTCAGACTGCTGTTGAGTGCCAATGAGCACTGAAACACGGTCGTCGTCTCGAACACCTAGCAGTAAATAATCCGCTTTCAACGACGCGTTGTATTCAACAAGCTCATCAAAAAATTCTTGCCTGTATTTGCGAACAAGACTGCGAAACTCAGCCTCTTCGTAAACCATATTATGCGAAAACATAGCCGCCTATTATTCAACACAAACCAATTAACCGCATTTATGTTGGTAGAGTTGATGAATGCAAAGACATAGAAGAACGCTAAAACGATGCCTTAGCCTTTAGTAGTATGATAGTAGAGTCTGTATCACAGTCAATTGATTAATAATGACTACTCAATAATGACAGGCATAAAAAATACCAATACAAACAATAACTAAGTGAGTTCTAAACTATTAAACAGGCAGTTTTAGCTTACTACTTATTGAGACAGGCACCTTACCTCCCACAGTTACTTATGGAGACAGGCATCATAAGTCACTTATCGAGACAGGCATTTTTCAAACACTCAGATAAACAAAACTGTACCTCAATACACTTTCTTTAGCCTAGATAGCTATACACACTAGTCATTGAGTAATCCAGAGTGGGAAAACTTGATGCCAAAGGCCAGAAAATCACAAATTAGTCTATCAGACACGCCCTATTATCACTGCGTATCTAGGTGTGTTCGTCGAGCGTTTTTATGCGGCTCTGAGCAAGGAAAAAGCTTCGAACATCGCCGTCAATGGGTTGAAGATCGTATTCATGTTCTGAGTGAGGTATTTACCATTGATGTGTGTGCTTATGCGGTAATGAGCAATCACACCCACCTTGTGCTGCATATTTGCAGGGAAAAGGCGCAGGCGCTCACTACAGATGAAGTAATTCAACGGTGGCACATTCTGTACAAGGGAACCTTATTAACACAGAAATATGCTTTACAAGAGACAAGAAAAGACCTTAGTAATGCTCAAGTAGAGTCCGTGGAAAGCACTGCGGAGATTTGGCGAACACGCTTACACGATATTAGTTGGTTTATGAGAGCCCTGAATGAATATATCGCCAGAGCCGCAAATAAAGAGGATGAGTGCACCGGACACTTTTGGGAGGGACGGTTTAAGTCACAAGCACTATTAGATGACGGCGCTCTCGCAGCCTGTATGGCATACGTTGACTTAAATCCAGTTCGCGCGAAGTTAGCCGTTTCACCTGAGACCTCTACGCATACCAGTATCCAGTATCGCATTCGTGCTGCCAAAGCAGGCAAGATACCGAAACGCCTTATGCCGCTAAAAGGCAGCTCTCAGCAGAGTATTGAAAATAGTCTACCTTTCAGCCTCGTCGACTATCTTCATTTGGTCGATGCCACTAGCCGTTCCATCTCCCCTAATAAGCGAGGCAAGATACCCAACAAAGTACCTAACATTCTAGACCGGCTTAATATTGGCAATGAAAAGTGGTTGATATTAACCACACAATTTGAAGTTTGTTTTAAACGAGCGGCTGGCCAGGTGATTAAACTTGAACAATATGCTCATAACCTAAAGCAGCTGAGAGTTCATGGGAAGCACCATGCTATGCGCTTATTTGGATAGATTAATATCTCACCGAACAACACAAGTGTAAAACGGTTAAACTTTAATAGAGTCTTGACTGCGGGGATAGAGTTCGCTTCACTACTCTAAATCATACTGTTTCAACCTAGCTCCATCACCTGTTTGACCAATAAAACAAATCCCTATCGCAATTAAATTTATAAATAGCACTCGAGCTTTGGCGCTTTTTGATTGTGCTTCATGCCTGTCATAACAGTACTTACTATGCCTGTCTTAATAGTGGCTTTCTTTATGCCTGTCATAATAGTACTTACGATGCCTGTCTTAATAGTGGCTGGTCGTAATAGTGGCTGGTATGTTGCGACTGTCTAATTAGTAGCTTTGGCTTGCCATGTGTACTTATTATGCGTGTCTTGATGATAATTGATAATAGCTACCTGCAATTACGGGAATGGCTAGATTAGAGTGCCTGTCTCTTTAGTAAATCCCTGTCTCTTTAGTAAATCGTAGGCATAAAAAAAGCGCACCTAAGTGCGCTTTTTTGTGCAGTGTTTGCAGAGTCT
>OJDI01000691.1_pt1 | contig 12141 bp, 9 predicted proteins | sample 1592601 | NCBI WGS metagenome assembly OJDI01 (sample SAMN05416845, study PRJEB24817) | seawater metagenome | isolation source: Sea water | place: Canada:Atlantic | collected 2013-07 | reverse complement strand
CCATATTAGTTAATTTATTAAAATAGTTTGAAAACTTTCAAACTATTTTCACGCCCGGCTCTACCTTTAATATAAGAAGATAAATAAATAGGATATTGCGTGTTTGAGAGAAGCGATGAAACGCTAGTAAAACAAGCGCTAAAAGGTAAAAAATCAGCTTGGATTACCTTAGTAAAGCGGTATGAAAAAAATCTATACAATTACACACTGCGCATGGTGAGTAACCCTGATGATGCCTTAGATTTAATGCAAGATGTTTTTATGGCAGTATTTCGTAATTTAGCGTCGTTTCGTGGCGATAGTCCATTTAAAGGCTGGCTGTTTAAAATTGCACATTATCGTTGCATTGAATTTTATCGTCGAAAAAAACCCACGCAATCTTTAGATGATACACCCGAACAAGAAGAGCAGAGTAGCGATGCTTGCCCTGAGGCACACTTTTATTCGGGACAACAATCAAGCGCTCTGCATAAAGCACTAAAAACTTTACCGCTAAATCAAAAACTAGTGGTGGAGCTGAAATTTTTTCAACACTGTACTTTTGATGAAATTGCTAAGCAGCTGGGGATTTCTGTTAATACGGTAAAGTCACGTTTGTACAGTGCTTTAGATAAATTAAAAGATCATTTGGAGTTAGAACATGTCAAATAATGACTCAAAGCAAGTGCCAAACAAAAACGCGAACAAAGCTGAATCAACAGAGCAAGCTTTTGCTGATTGGCTAGATGATAAGTCAATTGATTGTCCGACAGATAATGAATCGTTATGGCAAGAACGTAAAAATACCGTTAATGCAATTGAACACCAAGTCGCCATGTCTATTGATGAAAAAGTGCCAGAGTGGGACCGAGCCAGTGGCTTTGAAAGTGATAAAATCCCTTTTTGGCAATGGCGAGGTTTACCTGCATTATCAATGGCATTTTCTATTCTCGCGTTAGCACTAGTGGTGTTTAAAGTTGAATTAGTCATTCAAGACAATGGAATATTACTGAGTTTTGCCGGTAGTAATAATAAGATACAAGAGCAAAACCTGGCTAAGTTAGTTGATCAGCGTTTACAAAGTTTTGCTCAAGAGCAACAAGTGGTTTTAGCGAATTACGCCGCCGATATTAAGGTTAAGCAGCAAGATAATAATTTACAACTGGCCAGTTATATCATGGGCGCTTCTCGACAAGAACGAAAAGAAGATTTGGGTGACTTTATTCAGTACATCAATGCTGAGCGAAAAGATGAATTACTGGAGCAAAAAATTAAGTATCAGGCACTAGAGCAAGCAATTAAATATAACAACGCTTATCAAAGCGGCAATGTTAAAGGCTATGGATTACAGCAAGGTGAAGCCATAAGTACCCCTGCAAATTGGACAACTGAGGAATAAAGAATGAAGAAATTTAACCTATTATCATCGAGCGTAGTATTACCTTGTTTATTTATGTCGACAGCATTATTTGCTGCACAAAAGAATGCAGAGCAATATTCAGGTTTGTACAAACAAATGTCAATTATGAGCGATATTATTAAGTCATCGGTTACAGACCAATCGACAGATCAGTTATCAAAAATAAATAGTATTGAAAGTACATATTTACGAGGTCAAGGTGTTGTTTTTACTATTAGCTCTGCGGCAAGTAATAGCCAATGGGGAAATTATAGTTTTAATTTTTCTATGCCTGAAATGCCTGCTATGCCTGAGGTTCCAGCTGCACCAATAGCACCAGAGGCTAATCAAGACTTTCATGAAAAATTTGATATTGATATTAATCAAACCGTTAGTCAGGCGATGGAGTCGGCAGCTGTTGGCTATGAAAGAATAGTAGAGATTTTTGAGCATAACCGTGATAAAACCAGAGAGTTAAGAGAAGAACAACGCGAACTTGCTTATGATTTAAGAGATCTTGAGCGAGAAAAACGAGATTTAAATTATCAGTTTGCTCGCGCCAGTGATGAACGTAAAGTCGAGCTCAAACAAGATCTAGAACAACTTGTAAAACAAGAAGTTAAATTACTCGCAGATAAGCAAAAAATTACTGATAAGGCTAATGCATTAGCCGTTAAGCAAAAAGCCGAGCAAGTGAAGAAAACAAAAGAGCGTTCGCAGTACTTTCAAGAGTTAACAGTTAAGTTAAGTGAAACCCTGTGCTTATATGGTAATGGTTTAAAAGAACTACCTAAAAATGAACATGTTAGTGTTATTTTAAAGTCGGCAGGGGAAAAATCAGCAGGCCGATATAAAGATAGTATTTTGGTGTTTTCTAAGCAAGATATTGCTAGTTGTTCAGCAGATAAAATAACGGCGACAACATTAATCGATAAAAGCCAAGTTTATCAATTTTAATGATATGAAAATTAACCAATAATGCTGAGTTAGCATATTTATTACAACGAAAAAAACCGCTAATTAGCGGTTTTTTTGTGTAATAACATGGCTATATAAAGCTTATTAACGACTTAGTTAACGCTTTCTATAATAAAGCTCACTTTTCTTTTCTGATTTATGTCTTTGTTATTATCTTTATTTTCAACCGCTTTGGAAGAAAAGTTAAAGTAGGCGATAACTTGCTGCAGTTTATCATTAAATTTTGCTGCAAATTCAAAGAAGGAATTTTTGTTCTCAAGTTTTCGAGGAACTATGCTAGAAAAGTCAGCGACTTTAATGCCCATCATAGGTTGTTGTGAAGTTTGAGAAGCTTGTTTTACATTGATATTTTTATATTTATTATAGACTTCGCTAGTGATGGCTGGGTAAGCGAATTTGCTCGACTCATCGATGGTAGGTAAAGATACTTTGAAAGTAACCACTTGCTTAGTTAAGTTTGTATTTAGTTTCTGTTTTATTCTTTTTTCTGCGTAGGCTGTTGAGCAATAAAGGAAAAACACGCTAAAACCAACAAGTAATGGAACCACTAATTTGGGGGTAAATTGTATTGTCATTTTGTATTCCTCATCACATTTATATCCTGAATCAATCCTTGATTTCTTTATCGTACCATTATGTTACAAATTAATATAGATAATGACTTGTGTTTACGCGAGAACAATAAGATAGATGGTTTATTTTATCAGACCAATAACGATGGCTTTAATATTAAGATGTTTTAACTCGATAATTTTAGGCTTAACTGAGTAATAGGTTAGGTATAAAAAGCTGAGTTTGGAATCTCACATTGTAGAGGGAAGTTTGAAGGGCAAGTTAATAGAAAACTATCTGCAGGTTAAGGACAGGCAATCGATTATTTAATAACGTACTAAAGTAAATAAAGTATTAAAGTAAATAACGGTATTTTTTATTAAAAAATTTCCCGGTAGCTAAGGATAACTTCATTCTTAACTACCAGAAAATTTAGTCGGCTTTATTGCTTTTACGTTATTATTTAGCTTGGGCTTTATACAGCAATCTATTTTTGTGTAATAAAGGCTCTGTATATCCGTTAGGCTGTTTATGGCCTTGAAGTACTAGTGCCAGAGCTGTTTGAAAAGCAACATTGTTGTCAAAGTTAGAAGACATTGCATGATATTGTTTATCATGTTGATTTTGTTGATCAACAACGGCTGCCATTTTTTTCAAACTTGCCAGTACTTGTTCTGGCGTACAAATATTATGTTGCAACCAATTTGCCATATGTTGGCTTGAAATACGCAGTGTTGCACGATCTTCCATTAAGCCAACATTATTAATGTCAGGTACTTTTGAACAGCCAACACCTTGATCAATCCAACGCACAACATAACCTAAAATACCTTGCGAATTATTGTCCAATTCATCAGAGATTTCTTGTTCCGTCCACTGCGTGTTTTCAGCTAAAGGTATGGTTAATATGTCGTCTACATTGGCAGGAACACGCGCTTTAAGTGCTTGCTGTAGTTGCAGAACATTAACTTTGTGATAATGCAAAGCATGTAATGTAGCAGCCGTTGGCGATGGCACCCAAGCAGTATTTGCACCGGCTTTTACATGATTAATTTTTGTTGCCAGCATATTAGCCATTTGATCAGGTATCGGCCACATGCCTTTGCCTATTTGTGCTTTACCACTAAAGCCACAGGCTAGACCAACATCAACGTTATTGTCTTCATAAGCGGTTATCCATTTTGTTAACTTGATATCTGCTTTTCTAGCCATAACACCAGCAGCCATAGAGGTATGAATTTCGTCACCGGTTCTGTCTAAAAAGCCAGTGTTAATAAATACAACGCGCTCTTTTGCCTGATAAATACAGGCTTTAAGGTTAACACTGGTGCGGCGCTCTTCATCCATTATGCCCATTTTTAAGGTGTTACGTGGCAAGGTTAATAGGTCTTCTACACGATCAAATAGCTCGTTAGCGAATGCAACTTCTTCCGGCCCATGCATTTTAGGCTTAACAATGTAAACAGAGCCTGTTTCACTGTTGCGCAGGGTATTTTTTTGCTTAACGTCATAAATTGAAATTAATGACGTAATAACCGCGTCCATAATACCTTCAGGCACTTCATTATTGTTTTGATCAATAATGGCGTTATTGGTCATCAAGTGGCCAACATTACGCACGAACATTAAGCTGCGCGCTTTTAATTGAGCTTCTTTGTTATCAAGAGTTTGATAGGTTTTATCTGCATGCATTAAACGGGTTTGTTGCTTGCCGGCTTTTTCAAATGTTTCAGATAAAGTGCCTTGATTTAAGCCTAACCAGTTTTGATAGGCAATTACCTTGTCTGCAGCATCAACAGCGGCAACAGAGTCTTCGCAGTCCATAATAGTAGTAATGGCTGACTCCATTGCAATGTCACTCATACCGGCTTGATCGCTTTTTGCAATAGTATTGTTTTGATCAAACTCAATAATAAAGTGTAAATCGTGATGTTTAAAAACTAACTCACTAGGCGATGCTTGCTCACCATTAAAACCGATAAATAAATTAGTTTGCGATAATCTTGCTGAGTCGCCATTTGTTAATGTTACAACTAATTCACCCTCAACAACTTGATAACGCTTGGCATTGATATGCGAACCATGGTTTAACGGGATAGTTTGATCTAAAAATTCGCGTGCAAATGCGATAACTTTCTTACCGCGAACGGGGTTGTAAGCTTTAGTTTTTTCGCTGCCATTTTCTTCAGTTATAACGTCTGAACCATATAATGCGTCATATAAACTGCCCCAACGAGCATTAACAGCATTTAAAGCAAAACGTGCATTCATAACCGGTACTACCAGTTGTGGACCTGCAATAGTCGCAAGTTCTGCATCGACATTGGTGGTTGTTATAGTGAAGTCGTCAACTGGGGCGGAAAGGTAGCCAATTTTAGTTAAAAATTGTTTGTAGTCAGAAAAGTTAAAATTATCTCCCTGATGGTCTTGATGATAGGCGGTTACTTGTTGTTGTAAATCATCGCGTTTTAATAATAACTGTTTATTTTTGGGCGCTAATTCAGCTATAAGTTTGCCAAAGCCAGACCAAAAGGTATCTTCAGGCAGCGCAGTACCAGGAAGCACTTGTTGGTTAACAAAGTTATAAAGTTCTTCTGCTACCTGCAAATTTGCGATTGAAATTCTGTTTGTCATGGGACACCTATTTTGAAAGTTTGGAAGAAAGTATTCTTTTTTTAATACATTTACGTAAAACCACTACCTGCAATGTAGAAATAATGTGAAGTTGATGCAATAGCTGCAATTTAATGGTTTAGCCGACAAAGATAGATTTATAACTACTTTAACAAAATGAAATTTTATAACTTATTGTTAAGTATAGGATAAAATTAATACCTATTATTTTTTAAATACCATTATTCATACTATTGTTTGTTGTGATTTTTGCTATTTATTTTATGAATTATCTTGATTGAGTAATATTAAAAGTTTTTATCGTATTGGTAAGAGAAATTACATTGCTCATAAACACGTGGCCGATGAAATGACTGTAATGAAAAGCTATTTACATTCATTTAGCTATAAAAGCGTAACTAAAAAATTAATAATAAATGGGCTAAATGTAGCGGTAATAACCGCTGAAACAATTAATGCTAATGAGCTATACGCAGCATGTTCATAACTAATATTACTCACCGTGGCTGTGCCGATAGCATGACTTGCTGCGCCAATGGCTAAACCTTGCGCTTTTGGTGAATTAACATTTATAAATTTTAACCAAGGAGGGCCAACTAAAGCGCCAAAAAATCCGGCTAGGATAATGGCAAAAGCGGTTATAGCGGTATTGCCATCTAATTGTCCTGCAATGGCAATAGCAATGGGAGTAGTAACTGACTTTAAGGCCAAAGCAACCGCAATTGTGTAATCGCCAATTAATAGCATAGTAACTACAAAACTTGTAATAATGGCAATAAATGCGCCTATGCAAAGTACCAATAAAATACTTTTCCATTGCTTAGTAATTGTTGATAAATGTTGATAAAGCGGAAACCCTAGCGCCACAACGGCAGGTTCAAGTAAGGCGTTTAAAAACCAAGAACTGGCAAAGTAGTGATCAAAGCTAATATTTTGCCACAGCAAAAATGACATAATAACTAAAATACTAACCAACATTGGCTGTAGCCAAATGGCATTTAATTTGCGTTGAAAAACAGCGACAAATTGAAATAGGGCAATAGTCGCCACTACCGCGAAAATTGAAGATAATAAATGATGATTTAATAACTCAGCTAACATGTGAGCCCTCATCATCATTGTCATCTTGAACGTTGGCGTAACGCTGGTAATGTAGGCCGACGATAGTAAGCAGAATAAACGTGGTTATAAAAGTAATCATGACAATGGTGATGCCAAATTGCCTGATCAAGTCGAAATGATTCATAATGCCGACACCGGCAGGCACAAAGCATACGCCCATATGTTTTACGCCCCACACCACACTGTCTTTAATACGGTTGGCATCAAAAATGCGTACATGCAATGTCAGTGTAAAGAGCATTAAACCATATAAGCTCCCCGGTAATAAAGGAGCATAAAAAGCACAGACTTTACCCAAAGCAACACAACTTAATATGGCAAACATACTATATAAAACATTGAATACTTTGTGTTTAAACTTGTTCAAAATATCTCACAACCCGGGTGCACTTAACGTTTAGTTAACCTTCATTTGCCGCTTCAATTACTAGTTGTCTAAACCAAATATGGCTAGCGTCATGATGTAAAAGTGGGCTCCAGATCATTTTAAGTTCTATGTCAGGAATATCAAATGGCGGTTTTAGTACGGTGTAATTAGCATCATTTTTATGAATCAAAGCTGCACGCGTAGGTAGTGTGGCGACTAACTCATCTTCAAGTGCTAATTGCATGGCAACATGGTAATTACGGGTAAATACTTTAATGTCACGCTGCTTGCCTAAACGCGCTAACGCTTCATCAACCCAACCCAATTTTTGTACATCTTTTGGATCCATACCAACACCAACACCAAAGCCTGTTTTAGAAACCCAAACATGTTTGGCATCAAGATAGGTATTGAGGTTGAACTTTGATACTACTGGGTTATCAGCACTTAACAAACAAGAAAATGTATCTCGCCAAATCGTTTTCTGATGGAACGATTGTGGTAATTCATCAAAACGGTTAATCGCCATATCAATTTTACCGGCTTCAACGTCGTGAAAATTAACATCACTTGGCGTCATAATATCAATGGTGACATTAGGCGCTATTTGATTAATACGTTTTAATAATTTTGGTAATAAAGTTGAAGCGGCGTAATCACTTGCCATTAAACGAAAAACTCGTTGGCTATTTAGCTCGTTAAACTCTTCTTCACCTTGTAGCGCTTCTTCTAACTCTAATAAAATTTTACGAATAGCTGGCCCTAAAGCGCGGGCACGCTCAGTTGGCACCATGCCGTCAGAAGTTCTGACTAAAATAGGATCACTAAATAGTGTACGTAGGCGCTTTAATCCATTACTCATGGCTGGTTGAGTAATATTTAACTGGCCAGCAGCGCGAGTAACATTTTTTTCTCTAAGTAATACATCAAGATAAATCAGCAAATTTAAATCAATTTTCGAGATATTCATAAAATTAATCATCTAATACAAAAACATAACTAAGATATATGTCATGGCTAATGTTGATAATCAAGTAAATTTATATACAAAATAAATTAAATATCGCCTTTTTATCATAAAAAAAGCCATGGTAAATATTCTTAGTTATTGAATTTGTTAAGCTATTTTATATTCACATTTAGAGTTAATACACTATTATTTTCTTTGTGAATGGTAGGTATGCTAATTATATATTTTATTTATTTTGATAGGTTGGTTTAGTATTTATGTTGTTCGGTGTGACAGCTTACATGGCGAGTTACACTATAAAGTATTTACATACTGTCAGTTATAATTTTTGGAGAAAGTAATATGTCTAATTACCAAAGTGCAATAGAAGCAGTTAAAGCGATTAAAGAAAAAGCTGGCAGTTCTTGGGATGCCATCAATCCTGAATCAATAGCGCGTATGCGTGCTCAAAATAAATTTAAAACAGGTTTAGATATAGCACAATACACAGCAGATATTATGCGTCGTGATATGGCTGCGTATGATGCTGATAGTTCTAAATACACACAATCGTTAGGTTGCTGGCATGGTTTTATTGGCCAACAAAAAATGATTTCTATTAAGAAACATTTTGCAGGCCAAACTGACCGTCGTTACTTGTATCTTTCTGGTTGGATGGTTGCTGCACTGCGCAGTGAGTTTGGTCCTTTGCCTGATCAATCAATGCATGAGAAAACTTCAGTAGCTTCTTTAGTTGAAGAGTTATACACCTTTTTACGCCAAGCAGATGCCCGTGAATTGGGTGGTCTTTTCCGTGAATTAGATGCAGCAGCAGAAGGCGAAAAAGCGGCAATTCAAGATAAAATTGATAACCATGTAACTCACGTTGTGCCAATTATTGCTGATATAGATGCTGGTTTTGGTAATGCTGAAGCCACTTACCTAATGGCTAAGCAAATGATTGAAGCAGGTGCTTGTGCACTACAAATTGAAAACCAAGTTGCTGATGAAAAACAATGTGGACATCAAGATGGTAAAGTAACTGTACCTCATGCAGATTTTCATTCGAAAATTCGTGCATTACGCCATGCTTTCCTAGAACTTGGTATCGACAACGGTATTATTGTTTCTCGTACCGACTCTGAAGGTGCTGGTTTAACAAAAGAAATCGCGGTTGTTAAAGAGCCTGGCGATCAAGGTGATATCTATAACTCTTTCTTAGACGTTGAAGAAATTGACGTAGCAGACATGGCTGAAGGCGATGTATGTTTTAACCGTAATGGTAAACTTGTTCGTCCTAAGCGCCTACCTTCTGGTTTATACCAATTCCGTCCAGGTACTGGTGAAGAGCGTTGTGTATTTGACAGCATTGAAGCCATAAAAGCGGGCGCAGATTTACTTTGGATTGAAACTGCAACACCAAACGTAGCTGATATTACCGCTATGATGAACGAAGTACGTAAAGAAATTCCAAATGCTAAGTTAGTTTATAACAACAGCCCATCGTTTAACTGGACGCTTAACTTCCGTCAACAAGCCTACGACGCTATGGTTGAAGCTGGTAAAGATGTATCTGCTTATGTACGAGCTGACTTAATGAATGTTGATTATGACAATACAGAATTAGCAACATTAGCCGATGATAAAATCCGTAGTTTCCAATCAGACACAGCACGTGAAGCGGGTATTTTCCATCACTTAATTACCTTGCCAACGTACCATACAGCGGCGTTATCTACAGACAACCTTGCTAAAGAATACTTTGGTGATGCAGCTATGTTAGGTTATGTAGAAGGTGTACAACGTAAAGAAATTCGTCAAGGTATTGCCTGTGTTAAACATCAAAACATGTCTGGTTCAGACATGGGTGATGATCACAAAGAATACTTTGCTGGTGAAAACGCACTTAAAGCAGGTGGCGCTAAAAACACCTCTAACCAGTTTTCATAAGTACCAACATCATTATTGATGTCGAAAACAGACCCAACCAAAAAATATTGTGTTAAAGCAATAAGATCGAAAGTGGCGAGCTTTTAGCTCAAAACTCAAGAAAAGCAAAATCCGATGAACTTGTTCATCGGATTTTTTTTTATCTTAATAATCTCTCGACAGTTAATTTGTTTTTACTGGCGCTAAAACTCCGATAAATTTCGTAGTTTATATTTATTGGTTACATTACTTTACATTTTTATGAAGAGAACTCTGTGGTTTACCTGTTAAAAAGTCATTTGATTTGTTATAAAAATCTAATGACTTTGTTCATTTGTGTAATCAAGTTAAATAGTGTTTTAACAAAGTTATGTTAATAAAATGTTATAAAATACAAGTCATTATAAAAACATAGAAATATAAAAACATATAAAGGAAGATAAAATGAAAGTTTCAAATAGTCGTAAACATACACTCGCACTCAGCATCGCTGCAGCTTTATTTGCCTCTCAAAGTCATGTTGTAATCGCCGCCGAAAAAGACAGTGTAGAGCGAATAGAAATTACAGGTTCACACATTAAAAGAACTGACATGGAAGGGCCTTCGCCATTAACATCTTTAAGTGCAGAAGATATTGCCAATAGCGGCGTTACTGACCTAATAGGACTTTTTACTAAGCTACCTATGGCTGGGCAAGGCACATTTTCAACACAAGGGAATAGCAGTGACAATACCAGTAATGGTGGCTCAAGTGTGTCGTTACGTGGTTTGGGCGCAGATTCAACATTAATACTTGTGAATGGTCGCCGTGTTTCGGTTTCTCCATTTGCCAATAATATCGACACGGCGTTTGTTGATATTAACAATATTCCATTAGCGGCAATTAAGCGTGTTGATATTTTAAAAGATGGCGCATCAGCTACCTATGGCTCAGATGCTGTTGCTGGTGTTATTAACATCGTGTTACGTGACGATGTTGAAGGAGCAGAACTTTCAGCAAAATTTGGTGATACTGCCGACGGTGGTGGTGAAGAAAAAAGCATTAGCCTTGTTTGGGGTAACTCAACCGAAAAAAGTAGCCATACTTTTGCACTAGATTACTTTGATCGTGAAGAAATTCTTTATGCTGATCGCGACTATTCAAAATCAGCGAACCAAAGTGCTTTAAGACCTAACGACCCATTTGCCACTGACTTTAGAAGTTCATCAGGATTCCCAGGTACTATTGCTTTAAAAGATGACTCTACTATTCGTATGCCAGATACGTTTGGCAATGATGTTTGTGCGCCTGAAGATATTATTGGCAACCTGTGTGGTTATGACTATGCACCTGTAATGACCTCAGTGCCTGCTACTGAGCGTGCTAGCTTTATCTACATGGGTAAATATGAAATAAACGACAACTTACGTGGTTTTGCTGAATTAAATGGCCAACACTCTAAAACCACCATTCGTGGTGCTGGTAGCCCAAGCTTTAATGAGTTATTTATGTCGGGCGATAATATAAATCACCCATTTGCCGACATGCCAGATCATGCTTTTTATCAGCAAGATTTAACCATGCGTCGACGTATGCTAGATATTGGTAACCGTGAAAAACGCGTAACGTCAGACTACTACCGTTCAATTATTGGCCTACAGGGTGAAATAAAAGATTGGAGTTGGGAAATTGCCTATAACTACATTAAAAGCACATCGACAGAACGTGGTGTAAATGGTTTTCCTAACTCTCGCCGTACTCAAGAAGCTATTGATAGCGGTTTATGGAACCCGTTTGAACCATCAAGCAACAGTCAAGAAGCATTAGACTTTATTGAAACCACAACAACACGTATTGGTAAATCAACCAGTAAGTCATTCGACGGTAAAATCAGTGGTTCAGTCATGGAAATGGAACATGGTGAACTTGGTTTAGCTGTTGGTGTTGAATACCGAGAAGAAAGCATTAGTGATAACCCTGATGACCAATTCTTGCGTGGTGAAGTGTTTGGTACTGAAGCAACACAAGCAAATGGTAAACGTGACAACACTTCAATTTTTGCCGAATTAGCTATTCCAGTTCTAGATACTTTAGAAGTACAGGTTGCTGTACGTCATGAAGATTACAGTGACTTTGGTACTACAACCGACCCTAAAGTTGCCTTTATTTGGCAACCAACTGAATCATTATCATTACGTGGTTCATACGGAACCGCATTTAGAGCGCCTTCATTGCATCAAATTGGTTTAGGT
>OJDI01000687.1_pt1 | contig 12178 bp, 9 predicted proteins | sample 1592601 | NCBI WGS metagenome assembly OJDI01 (sample SAMN05416845, study PRJEB24817) | seawater metagenome | isolation source: Sea water | place: Canada:Atlantic | collected 2013-07 | reverse complement strand
GACGCTGGAATTCATTTGACCAACGACCTTCAAAGCTCACTATTTTGCTTACGCTATCTGGCAATTGAAATGTTGGCGCGGCGCAAAAATTAACGCTCAGTGGTGAGTCACCTAAATTAGTTAATACAGTATGTGCACTTAGTACGTCACTGTTGTTGTCAAGCGTAATGCTGTGCACGACTTCAATACCACGAAGCTTATCTACGCTTACAAACTCAACGGTCGCACTTGAAGGCTGAAGCACTTCTTGAAGCTCTGGTCCTACTGACCATGCGATTGAGTCGTTTACTAGCTCAAGCCCTGGCGCACCAGTAAAGCCCTCACCGAGTAATGGAGATAGAGAAATAGGCGCTTCTTCAACCACGGCACATTTTACTTCTTGACGCGTAGCAAGCTGAGTTAGCATTGTTTCTGTTGTTTGCTCAGATAGGCGTTTACCAAAGTACAGTAACGCCGGTGTTTTGCTCTGGCAGTCGAAAATAACGGTGCTGTTTACACTGTCTAATCGATAAAATGATTTAGTGTCGGCCATGATTTTCCTATCCTCTTGTTCATTGTGTGAGTTATAAATATAACGAAAATTAGTAAGCTACACTATTTACTAAATGTATCTCTTTGCTTGAGCCACAATCTATCAGATGGTGACACTCAATAATAATAGTATATATCATACAAATTAGGTTTTGATAGTCTTTACATCGCAAATAGTCAGATAAACTCACTGGAAGTACCACTGTAATAAAAAGTATTAAACTAACCTTAGCTTTGAAGTTGTCATGTTGCTTTTAATACATATAAAAAATCGGCCAGAGTTTCCCCATGACCGATTTTGTCAGCTTAAACTATTTACAATCTATTTTTGTACTTGTACTTGTCCTGCGTCATCAAGTGCCGGTGTTTTACCTGCCCACTGCGCATTCAAACCAAATACCACTTTATTTACTATCAATGCAAAAGCTACACATACAATCAGTGTAATTGGCATTAAGTGAATGTAATGAATGTCAGTATGTAGTGGTGAGTTTGCAAATGTAAGCATGCCATACATAACCACACCTAAAATTACCGCTGCAATACCCGCACGTGCATCAACATTTTTAAATAATAAGCCCACTACAAAAATAGAGAATATAGGCATACTTAATAAGCCATTTAATTGCTGTAGTAAGTTAATAATGCTATCTGCTTGCTGGTAAATTGGTACAAGTACCAGTGTTAAGCTTGTTAGTAGCAATGTTACGTAACCACTTAGCTTTACAACACTTGGCTCTTTATTAAAGTACGCTTCGTGAATGTCACACACATATAGTGCTGTAGCTGAATTTAATAAGCTGTTGTAAGTAGAGAGTACTGCTGCTGCCATTGCCGCTGCGAACACACCGGTTAACCATGCTGGCATTACATCGCCAACAATACGGCCGTATGCAGCATCACCAATATCGCCATATAACTTGTAAGAAATAATACCTGGTAGTACAACAATTGCCGGTACGATTAAAAAACGAATACCCGCTGCTGCAAATATACCTTTTTGCGCTTCTTTAACATTAGGTGCCGCCATAGCACGTTGTGTAATAGTTTGGTTAGTACCCCAATAGTACATTTGAATAAATAACATACCTGTTAATAAGGTTGGCCAAGGTATAGGTGAATCAGGCCCGCCAATTAGTGTTAACCGCTCCTGTGGAATACCGCTAAAGTCGTAATCAATTGCGTTAAGCGCTAAGAACACGACAAGTATTGCCATACCTAACACAAGTAGCCCGTTGTATGTATCTGACACCGCAACTGCGCGTAACCCACCAAAAAAGGCATAAATAGCGCCTACAATGGCAAAAGCGGTTGCTATATACATTAATGGAATATCAACTTTAAACATGGTTTGCATAAATAGCGCACCGGAATAAATGACCGCTGGCATATAAATTAATGCATTCCCTAAAAAGAACAAGCCACCAATAACGGCGCGAATATGCTTATTGTTATAGCGCTTTTCTAATAACTCAGTGGTTGTTGTGCAGTTATATTTGTAATAAACAGGAATAAACACTTTAGCCAATAATATTAGACCTATAATCGCCGCAAGCTCCCACCAAACTAATAAAGCCATTTGGTTCCCATTCATGCCAACTAACTGGTCTGTACTTAAATTAGTAAGCGTGATTGAGCCTGCAACAAATATCCAAGTTAAACCGCCTCCTGCTAAAAAATATTCTTTATTTTGAGTTTGCTCACTACGCCCCTGATCGCGGCATTTTAAGTATGTAAATAAACCAATTAGGCCCGTTACAATAGCAAAAACTAACACTTGGATCATACTATCAGACATTTTTACTCTCCTGCATTAGCGCGCATTTGCACACCTAATATCGTATTTTCTGAGCAATGGTTATGGTGTTTAATTAAGCGGTTAACTTGAACTAGCGACGATAACATTGCATGGATAGGTAATAAGTAATTTTGTTTATTAAGCTCAACAATATCAGTGTCTGGCAATTTTCTTAGGGCTTCTTCGTCGATTGTGTAGATGCCTTTTACTCGTGTTTTCTTTCCATCACTAAAATTAATAACCAATTCTATTTCTTTAAGTAAGCTCAAAGAGAGTAACTTTTGGGTAAATTCATGTGAAACCTGTTCCTGCTGATAATACTCACTCATTTTATCTTGAACTTGATGCAAAAATTGGCTCGGTTCGCCATTTTGAAATAAAGCTTCGCCCTGTGAATTATTCACATAGTCGCTTTGTTCATTTATGTAAATAGTGAGTGTTTTATCTTTTTCTGGATCTGGCCCTAACTCAAACGGGGCTCTTAAAAACGCTGAAGGAACATGAACTGCTAGCCACTCTTGTTCTGTGAAGAACACATTATGGCCAGCGACTAAACCAAGCAATCCGACAGCGCGAAATTGCCCTTGAGTAGGCTCTTTCATATAAACAACGGGAAAGCTACTCGCAGCTGCGCCAAACTCATGAACAACTAATGATGCGTGGTGCTGATTTTTTGAAAAGCCGAAATTGCTATGTGGTTTTATTTTTATATCCTGATGTTTTGCAGGATCAAGTAGTACATAGTTAGACATGTTTATCTCTCATCAAAGGGAATTACAGTTTTGCAAAACCCAATGAATTTACTTTATTAATAAGATCTCTGTGAGTGGGCAAATTATATTTCAGCTGATCTATACGTATTTTTGTCATCTGTAGCTGTTTTTTTGCTAACTCACCTTGATTATAAATATGTTCCATTTGACTAAAGTCAGACTTAAACCCAACACCATATAAGATGTACTGATAGCTAGCAGCACTAAATGCTTCTACATTATCAGTAAAGTCATACTCGCTTGGGGAGCTATAACGCCAAATAGACAATAACTCTTGCAAAGAATTAGGAATACTCTGTGTATCGCGATGCTCAAGCCAAAACGGTTCAGTACGCTCACTCAAAGCATAATGCAACTTAAGAAAATCAATTACACCGCGCCACTTTTTCAACATGATCGCATTAAAACGTTTTGCAGTAATAGGCATCAATTCTTTATTTGGAGGCAATTGATCCGCGATATAATTTGCAGACGCTTCAATAAGCATGAGCGCTGATGCCTCTAGTGGTTCTAAAAAACCTGCAGCTAAGCCAACAGCAACACAATTATTCTTCCAGAAAATTTTTCGATGCCCTGGTTTGAAATTTATTTTTTTAGCTGTTTTTACCTCTTCCAAGCCAATGTAATTCGCAAGTGTTTTGCGAGCTTGTTCTTCTGAACAATGTTTACTCGAATACACATAACCAACACCACGACGTTCTTGTAAGCCAATATCCCATATCCAACCCGCCTCTTGAGCTGTTGAAATAGTATGACAAGCAATAGGGTCATTTTCATTGATATAAGGAACTTGAGTGGCTATGGCCGTATCAGCTAAAAAAACATCATCGCAAGGAACAAACGGAACTTTTAGAGTTTCACCAAGCAACAAACTTCGCATACCTGAGCAGTCTACAAATAAGTCAGCTAGTTGTGCGCCATGTTCTTTGGTCTGTAAACAACTGATATCACCACATGGAGCTTGCTCAATACGATCAACGGTATCGCTAATGTGCTCAACACCAAGTTCACTAATACAGTGCTTTCGTAATAAAGCGATAAACTTTGCCGCATCTAAATGGTAGCCATAATTAGCTATCACTTCGTACTCTTTATTCGCAATAGTTTTCGGGGCTAAACCCTGTTCACATAAATATTGCTGAAAGCTGACGGCTTCAGAAAACGAGCAAGTAGGCTCAACTACAGACTGCCAGTAAGGTGCTGGATCAACTTTATTAAACCCTTGTGGTTCTGTAAACGGGTGATAATAGACATCATCTTTTGCATTTACCCAGTTAACAAACTTACTAGCTTGTTTGAAAGTAGCTCCGCATTCACGCATAAATTGCGTTTCTGAAATTCCCAACTGCGATAATGTTTTACGCATCGTTGGCCATGTCCCCTCACCAACGCCAACTACTGAAATTTCAGGCGATTCAATTAGGGTAACTTTAATGCCTTGGTTGGATAGATTGCTAGCGTGTTTCTTTGCAAGAATGCCTGCAGTTATCCACCCTGCTGTACCACCACCCAGGACAATAATTCGATTAATAACACCAGACAAAGCGTTTACCTTTTCATTGCATGTTAAACTTTAAGAAAAAAGGGGGTAAATCCCCCCTTTAAACTTACATCATAACCTGACTAGAACGAGCCTCGAATACCTAGTGCATAGCGAGAACCTGAACGAACTTGTTCAGTAAAGTGACTTGCTAAGCTACCGTGTTTAGACGTGTACTCATCAGTAATATTGATACCTTCAAGAATAACTGTAAGGTTGTCGTTTATGTCATAACTGGCGCTAATATCCCACTGTCCATAAGTATCTACGTACTCAGGCTCACCAGTATCACCGTTACGAAGAGTTTGTAAAAACGATTCACGGTTATTGTAAGCAATACGAGCTTGGAAACCGTCTTTTTCATAGAAACCAATTAAGTTTTGTGAATCACCTAATCCTTCTAACTGAAAGCCATCTTCACTATCACTATTAACAATAGTTGCATTTGCTTGGAAACCAAAACCATTTTCAAACGTATGAGTCCAGGCCATTTCTAGACCTTCAACTTGTGCAGTCGCACCATTACGTGGACGACTTACTTCAAAATCATAGCTTCCACTTGCTAAAGAGAAAGACTCTGTAGCCGGTGTTACTGTGATAAAGCCTTCAACATCTTTGCTGAAAATACCAAAAGATACGGCGCTTGCATCATCATAGTACCACTCGTATGACATATCCCAGTTTGTTGATAGGAATGGAGTCAAATTAGGGTTACCACCGCTCGCCAGTAAAATATCTGGACGGGTTGTGCCTATATTTGTAACTGGACGCATTGCTTCTAATGTCGGACGAGTAATCGTTTCTGAGTAAGCAAAACGTAACAACATATCATCTTCAACTTCAAACTTAGCGTTTAAGCTAGGAAGTAAGTTGGTGTAAGAGTTTTTAAGCGTAATTGGAACAGAAGCTCGTTGGCCGTTTGCATCTTCAATGTAAACTTGGTCAAGGATTGTACCGTCTAGTGGGTTTTGAGCAATATCAACTAATGTAGCCTGGTTACCCGATGCTGTAGTTGTAGTTTCACTGTAGCGAACACCAACATTTACAGTCCATGGTATATCACCTAAATCACCTTGGAATACAAAGTCAGCATAAGCAGAAAATATTTCTTCTTCTATTTCAAAACTTGTACCTAACTCAACCGGCGTATAACCATTTAACGCTGCAAACGCTGCAATATTTGCATCTGCATCATCACCGCGGTTGGCTGACTGACCAGAAATAGCGGCATCAGATTCTAGGTACGATAAGTAATCATCTACGTTGTAACCAAAGAATGATGATGGAATACCATTAAACCAACCATTTGGTGTAACTAGATATGCTAAGTCATCTGGAACATCTAGACCGTAACCACAGTAGAAACAATTTGGTAAGCTTGGCGATTGGAATACTTTAGCTTCTTTTGTTCTATCTTGTGTATACACACCGTAGCGTAATTGAGTAAACGTTTCGCTATTTGGTGTATAGGTGAAATCTGCACGCATTTCTGTGATTTCATCAGTTCGTTCATCACCTCCACGCTCTACGTAGTGAGCACGAAGTTTACTTGAGTCTGCTTGAGTGAATGGGCCGTTAATTCCATCAGAAGATAACCCCGGTAAATCACCACCACCAGTGAAGTCATATGTATAACCGTTTGCGTAACCCATTACGGTGAAAACACGACTTTGATCGCCACTTAAATCTTCAGCTTTAGAAGTAGAAATATCAATATCTACTTTTAATTGATCTGTTAATTTCCAATCAGCATTAAAGCCAAAAGATTGAATTTTAACATTGCGGTCTAAACCTTGTTGAACAAAGTCAGTTGCACCTGAACCACCACCATTTGGATCGTCAAACGCATTGTGTGACCAATAAGTTACTGTTTCTGTTGATGGATCTACCTGAAAATCACGGAAGTTACCTGGAGTAAACCAGTTTGCATAGTTACTTACTTGAGACTCAACTTCAAATTTTGAATAAATACCGTCAAACGTTAAAGTTAGATCATCGCTAGCAGCGTATTGAAATACCAGTGTACCACTTGTGCGTGTGCGGTCTTCAACGTTTGATGTTAAATCTAAATTACGTGGTACCCATACATTAAATGCTTCTTTACCTGTACCTGCAGCAGCATCAAAGTCATTTGTTTGGATACGATCGACACGGTAAAAGCCACGTGTATCAGCTTGGTTAATTTGTGCATCACGCTTTTGTACTGATAAAGAGGCTAGTACGCCTAATTTATCTTCCATAAAGGTGTCACTTATGAGACCTGAAAATGCAGGGGTTGTGCTTTCAGATAAGCTGTCGTAAGTTGCTTTTACATTACCCACAGCTTTGAAACCGTCCAAATCAAAAGGCTTAGCTGTATTTAAATTAATGTATGAACCAATACCACCTTCTTGATTAGCAGCATTTGATGTTTTGTAGATATCTGCACCTGAAATTAGCTCTGAAGCAAGTGTGTCGAAGCTAAACTCACGGCCAGCTCTTTCCGACGCCATTTGACGGCCATTAACAGTAACCAGGTTAAACTGAGGGCCAAAACCACGCACAGATATAAGCTGACCTTCACCACCGCTTCGGTCAATAGCAACACCTGTAATACGTTGTAGTGACTCTGCTACGTTTTGATCAGGAAATTTACCAAGATCTTCCGCCGAAATACCATCAGAAACGATGAGCGCTTCTTTCTTATCAGAAAAAGAACGCTTAAGGCTACTTATTAAGCCGCGTACTTCAATGACTTCGATATCTTTTTCTGCTGTAGCTCCTTCTGCCTCTTGAGCTGCAACATGGCCGCTTGCCAGTACACCAGCGATAGCTAAACTGAGTGCGGTTTTCTTGTTGAACGATAACTTATTGTTAATTATCATTTTTTAAAAACTCCTGATTGTGTGTAGTTATTTTGTCGTTATGTTGATTGAATAGCTTCAAAATTATTTCAAATACTATTTATATTATAAATACTTTAAACAAAGCAAAAGTGCAACCTTTTCCTTAATAATACGTATCACTTCATTACTATTGATTTTCTTTTTGTTTTCTTTTAATTAACATTAAAATCAAATTAAGGTGTTGAGTTTAATTACGAAAATGCATAAATAATAACCTGATTATATTCTTCATCAGGCAATAAATTAGCTTTAGGATAATTTTCGCGATTTGGCGCATCAGGCCAATTTTGCGCTTCAAGGCACAGTGCTTGTCGCGGCTTAAAAGGAGCACCAACAAAGTTTGCTGTGTATAACTGCATGCCTGGCTGAGTGCTTTTGAGTGTTAAATTAATACCGGTTTGCTGCGACGTTAAAGTAGCCATGGTATGAAGGCTGTCGTCGTTTTCAAATACATAACAGTGATCTAAACCATTAGCTGCATCTAATTGGGTGTGACTTTGCGTTAATGCATCTTTAATTAATTTTGGCTTAATGAAATCAAAGCAACTATTTGCAACGGGGGCAGGCTCGCCCAATGGGATGCTGTGCCCATCAATGGGTAAATAGTGAGTCGCATTTACCTGAAGTAAATGGTTCTCAATAGTGTCGCTGCTCTCAAGATTAAAATAGCAATGGTTAGTGAAGTTAACGAGAGTTTCTTTATTGCAAGTCGCTTTAAACTTAAGTAGAAGCTGCCCATTTTCTGCAGTAATGGTTTGCCATACTTTTAACTCTCCAGGAAAACCCTCTTCGCCATCCACTGAGCAATAATAAAGCTCAACCTCACTGTCGGTTTGTTTGGTTACTTGCCAAAGTACTTTATTAAAGCCTTTAACGCCGCCGTGTAGGCTATTAGGGCCGTTATTTGCTTCCAGTTGATACTGCGAGCCAGATAAGTTAAAACGCCCTTCAGCGATACGATTAGCGTATCGACCTACTGTAGCGCCTAAATAAAATGGGTTTTCAAGATAGTACTGAGGATCGTCGACGCTAAGCGTCATTTCTTGGTTTTTAAATTTAATGCTTTTAATTATTGCACCAAATGGCAATATTTCGGCAGTTAGATTCTTAGAGTCACTAAGCTGTATAACCCGCATTGGTTCATCAATGGTTGTCATCGTCACGCACATTCCTCAAAAGTTACCTAGAAAACTATATTAGTTATATAAGGCAGCTATATATATTATAAATAGTATATAACTCATATTGGTAACTCAATTAAAAAACGTTAAATTTTTTAATAAAATTTACAATTGCGCTATTTATTTAACGTTAATACTGACTACCTTTTTATAATTGGCTAAGTTGAAATGTGCGTAACACCGCAGTATCGGTTTGTAAATTAAGCCATATGCTTCTCAAGTGCTGCTTTTTCTTCAGTGCTCAAAGCTTGCTTAGCACTTTCAGCAAAGTTATATCTGACCATTACAACCTTTCCAATTGCACAGCATTTATCATGCTGAAATGCCTCTTGCTTGAGTACAAAAGAGCTTGTGCCGATGTGATCTACAGACGTTTTAATCGTGATCTCGTGGCCATAAAATAACTCCCCCACAAACGACACTTCTATTTTGGCAATGATTAGTTTCCAGTCATGTGGGTTTAAGTCTGGCGTAAAAAATTTAAAAATAGGGACGCGAGCGGCTTCAAACCACACGGGGAGTACGGTATTGTTGATGTGTCCGAGTGCATCTGTTTCGCTAAAGCGCGGTATCACTTTTTCAATAAACATATTAATCCAAAAATAATTATACAAAGGTAAACCATGACGGACTTTATTCGCGTTTATGAAAACGCATTGAGCGATGATTTTTGCGATAACTTTATTAATACGTTCACGCAAAGCCCGCATGTAAAACAAGGGGTTACTTCAGGCGGTGTTGATTTAAAGAAAAAAGATAGCCACGACCTACACCTAAATAGTCACCCCGAATATGCAGAGCAATTAAAACACATACAACAAACGACTGCACAGCATGTTTTTAACTATATTGAAGAACATATTTTTATGATGATTGGCGCATTTGGCTTAAAGGTTTATCATCCAAAAACGGGGGAAGTAGTAGATTTAACTCAAGAAAATTTTGATGAAGTGGGTAAGCCACAGCTCCCTGTCCTTGTGCAGCAAATATTTAGATTAGGTAATATCCAAGCGCAGAAATACGAGGTAAATAAAGGGGGTTATCCTTACTGGCACAGCGAAGTGTATCCTCAGTTACAACACAATGAAGCCCTGCATCGTGTACTTTTATTTATGTTTTACTTAAACGATGTCGAGGAAGGTGGAGAAACGGAGTTTTATTATCAAAACCGTAAAATAGCCCCTAAAAAAGGCACCATGGTGATAGCGCCTGGCTACTTTACGCATACACATAGGGGTAATAAGCCAGTATCAAACGATAAGTATATTTTAACCTCGTGGGTGCTATTTAACCGTGCAGAGCAAATATATGGTGCACCTAAAAGCTAAACCAATAAATAAGCCATAAGTAACACTTATGGCTTATTTATATATTTAGTAGACGACCTATTTAACCAAGTAGCTCGTCAAACATATCAAACAGCTTATCAAGCTCTTCGACTGTGTTGTAATGCATACAACCAATACGTACTACACCGCCTGTATCAAGCACGTTTAATTGCTTACATAAACCTTGCGCGTAAAAATGTCCATCCCACACACATATATGCTGTTTGCCTAAAAACTCTGAAACGGCGCGTGGCTCAAGCCCTTCAAATGTTAAAGCAAACGTAGGGGTACGTTCGTTTAATCGATCAAAGTCATCAATACCGTACAACTTTATACGAGGGTAATTAACTAAGCGCGTTAAAAAGTGTTCACTGAGCGCCATCTCGTGCTGTTTAGTTTTAGCAAACGCAGCTGTTAGCTTTTCACGGCGTGTATGGCCATCATCAAGCTCGCTAATTGCAGCAATGTAATCAACAGCGGCAATAAAGCCTGCCATTGCTTCAAAGCTTTGGGTACCTGTTTCCCAACGTCCCGGCGCTACATCTTTAGCAGGCTCTACTTTGTAAGGCGTAAAACCTTCAAGATGCTCTTTTTTACCGTACACCATCCCTAAGTGTGGGCCAAAAAACTTATACGCTGAGCAGGCTAAAAAGTCGCAATCAAGGGCTTGTACATCAATAAGCTCGTGCGGCGCATAATGTACCGCATCAACATACACAAGAGCGCCCACAGCATGAGCTAGCTCTATAATGCGTTCAATATCGTTAATTGAGCCTGTAGTATTTGAAGCATAGGTAACAGCCACCAACTTAGTCTTGCTGTTTAATAAGCTTTCAAACTGCGTCATATCTAGGCTGCAATCGGCTTCATTAATCAAGGCAGTATTAACCTTAACGCCTTTATCTTCTGCGGCTTGCTGCCATGATGACACGTTTGAGAAGTGATCGGCGTTAGTAACAATGATCTCATCACCGGCTTGCCAATCGCGCGAAATAGCTCGGCTAAAGCTAAAGGTAAGGCTTGTCATGTTAGGGCCAAACACAATATTTTGAGCACTTGGCGCATTGAGTAAATCGGCTGCAGCTTGGCGTGCATTTGCCATTAGCTCAACAGTTTTATCGCTTGAAAAAAACGCACCACCTAGGTTTGAATTGTAGTGTCCTAAATAAGCAGACATTGCATTAAGCACTGACTGCGGCACTTGAGAGCCACCAGGGCCGTCTAAAAATATCGGCGATTTACCATCAACGCTTTGCATTAATGCCGGAAACTGCTCACGTAATTGCGCTATATTCATGAGCATTCCTTAAGAGGTAAGTACAAAACAATCCAGGTAACCTGGTTTGCTAGCATCAACTTTGTTCATTGGTGTGGCGTTATGCCACACTTGACGGTCGTTTATAAGCGCAAACATGCCGTCTTTAATTTCCATTTTAAAACATGGCTCAGCTTGTTTGTTTTCGTATACAAGTAACTCGCCACCTTCTAAGTTTTCGTGCGAAACACCGCATATACATACATGATCAAAACCGTCTTGATGCACGCCTTCAGGCGCTGCTGGCGTATCGCTATCAATGGCTAACATTCTAAATTGATGTATTTCAATATCGCGATCTTCATCAATACCGGTAAGCTGGCAAAACTCACTGACAATACTTTTCATGCCATCTGATTCAAGTAGGCTTTGCTCTAAATTTTCGTAAGTACGTTCAACGTTACCTTGAAACGTATTAATCGAATCGTCTTGAACAAATGCTTTGGCAGCTTGCAATTTTAGCTCACCATTTTGAAATTTAATTACTGAATAACGACGCTTACGAAATTCGCCATCTGCATATGGATTTGCAGGTAGGTTATCAAAAGAAGGCTTAACCAAATCAATATTTGCTTGGTTAATAAAACGAAGTTGCAGTAAATTCTGGTTGTTTAATGCAGTCATGAAATCTCGCCTAAAATAATGAGAATATTAAAAGAGATTTTAATGCATGTAGCGAGGAATTATTGCTTTATTATCCAACTTAAATGTGAAAAATACTTAATTTTAATTCAGTATAAGGCTATTAAAGCATGAATAATCTAAATTATATTTAAACAATAAAAAACCCGCCGAAGCGGGTTTTTTATTCAAACTCTATAAATTAA
>OJDI01000681.1_pt1 | contig 12226 bp, 13 predicted proteins | sample 1592601 | NCBI WGS metagenome assembly OJDI01 (sample SAMN05416845, study PRJEB24817) | seawater metagenome | isolation source: Sea water | place: Canada:Atlantic | collected 2013-07 | reverse complement strand
GGTTTGTTAGACCCGCCGGTTGAAGTGCGGCCCGCAGGTAATCAAGTGGATGATCTGCTGGGTGAGATCAGGTTGGTCATTGCCAACAATGAACGTGTCTTAGTGACCACGCTCACCAAGCGTATGTCGGAAGATCTAACGGAATATCTAGATGAGCACGGTATCCGCGTGCGCTATCTACACTCTGACATCGATACCGTAGAGCGAATGGAAATTCTCCGCGATCTGCGTTTAGGCGAATTTGATGTGCTGGTGGGCATTAACTTGTTGCGAGAAGGGTTAGACATGCCCGAAGTGAGTTTGGTGGCCATTCTAGATGCCGACAAAGAAGGCTTCCTGCGCTCAGAAGGTTCGCTGATTCAAACCATGGGGCGTGCAGCAAGAAACCTCAATGGCCGCGCCATACTATACGCGGACAAAATTACCGGTTCTATGGAACGCGCCATGGGCGAAACGGGCCGTCGGCGCGAAAAACAGATAGAGCACAACAAAATACACGGTATCGTACCGAAGTCTGTTACTAAGAGCATTGCAGATGTGATGGAGGGTGCACGCTCAACCAGTACCGGTCCTAAATCTAAGCGTGGCAACAAGGTCCAGCCCATTATTGTTCCGGATAGTCCCAAGGCGCTGGGCAAGCTGATTACGCAAATGGAAAAGCAGATGCTCAAGCACGCCCAAGATTTGGAGTTCGAAGAGGCGGCACATGTGCGAGATCAATTACATCAGTTGCGGCAAAAACAGTTACTGGGCTGAAAAGACTTCAATTTGCCGTGGCTCACTCCAGCACTTATTTTGTTTTGAGTTACTCCACCGGACTGCGCTGAATCTCTTGCTGTCGATTGAGCCTGCTGCCAACGGCAGTGTGAGGGTGGTTTGCTCAGTGCGCCTTGATGCCACAGAAGAGAGGCGCTATCATCTTGCGCCCTCAGTGCTGAAAATGAGACAAAAGCCGCCACTAAAGGCATCCTGTTTCGCAAGGAAGCGGTGCAAGTCAGCTTACTCGAAAAAGCAGCGCAGCAAAATTCTAGGACCATAGCTCAGTTGGTTAGAGCGCTACCTTGACATGGTAGAGGTCCCCGGTTCGAATCCGGGTGGTCCTACCAAATTCAGCCCGGTTCAAGGGGCTTTGCCAAGAAACCCCTCATTCCATTGCCCTAAAGAGAACGGGTATAGATGAGGGTGCGCCAAAATGTAAAACCTTTCTACGATTGGGCCTGAAGCGTTTTTGACTAAGGCTTTTGGTTATTCTTATTTTGACAGCTGTGATGCACATTACGGGGAGATAGATGGGTCTGTTTATAGCGATATTTCTTGTGGTTTTTGGCCTGCCGTCGACTTTGGTTTTTATGGTTTGGCTTCGCGGTGGGATAAAGTCTCGCGGCGACTTCGTGGGTGCGTTAAAAGTCTCTCTTAAGGTGGTAGCGGCCCTTATTGTCGTTTTTGTCCTTACTATAATCGTCGTAGAGATTGGAGACGCCTTGTTCGGTTAGGGCCTGCGCCGACTGCCAAAAAGAAATAGTAGATTTTGCAAGAACAGGGGGCTTTGAGCACTTTATTTGCTTGCGGGATTTACTCGCCGAATTTTTAAAAACTTTTCTTTGCCTCGATTTACGTAGCACTGGAGCCTGCAGTCTTTGGTCTGACCCTACCAATTCTTTTTAATGAAACCTCTTGCATCGTTTTGACCTAATTCAAAAGCGTCACCCACTGTTGTATCTGCAGTACAGTCCCCTCTTACTTAAAAAGTAGAAACCGGTATCTTTCTGCTAGGTTGTATAAAGCGTTTGCCGTAGTGGCTGAACAGCATTGGTTTTGTCTCAAAGTGCCTTGTTAACAAAGTAAGGGTGGTTGACGCCGCTTCTGGGTCGCTGGAAAAATTACTCCCAGAGCTTTCTTCGGCCAACACGGGTATGGGTGAAATATAACCGCCATCAAAATGTAGTTTGCCAGCGATTCTGCATGCAAAGATAAAGGGTGATGCCGCAGCGCTGGCCTCGAATGTATTCAGCGCTTCATCAAGGGACTGAAGCAGAGTGGGTTCTAGGAAGACTTGGCTGAGCCCAGCGGTGTTGTGCGCGTAGTCACTTTGATCCAAGGCGATAAAGTCCTTGCCGCGCAGATGTCGAAAAATAGCCCGCGTAATTGCGGTTAGTCGAAAAGAGGGGCGGTCTAATCGGCTCGCAGTGACTCTAAATCGACCAAAGGCCTTAATGTAGGCAAGTTCCTCCTTGCCAATAAATGCTCTCAGCCAGTTTGGGTAAACCTCGTTTTGGGCAAATCCTACAGGGACTTTTAGCGCGCCCCTTTTGTATCTGATTAGGCCGGGATTGCCTGCGTACAAGCGTTTGCAGGCGTCCAGTGCTTTGTCAGTCGTTTCAGTGATCAACGAAGCTGCGATAGCCGCGCCTGCGCTACAGCCAATAATGTCTTTGGGTAGGGTCCAGCCTTGACTGATCAGTTCTGCAACAAAGCCGGCTTGCCACCAACACCGGTTGCCACCCCCGGAAAATATCAGTGTGCCTACATTCTCTATGCTGAAATTATCATTGTTTTGCACGGTGACAGAATTCTTCTACTACAGGATTGGCTGCATTTGTGTCCTTCTCAAAAACAAAATCCAGTAGCACGGTACAAAAGGTCTATTTGTTGAATTGAATGGTATTGATGGGATCAAGTAGTTGGTTTAGCCGGAGAAATTGGCCGTTTGGGTCATTGAGTGTCTAAGGAGGTTTAACCGCAGAGTGATGCAAGACTGCTATATTGAGCAGGAAGTCGCGCCTGTTTAGTTCCGAGTGAATGCAGAGTGAGTGCAGAGTAGTTGCAAATGAGCAGTTAGCCAGTTGCTATGGTTCTCAAAAAAAAGCAAACAGGCCTATAATACTAGTTATCGAGAGAGGCCCAGCCTGTGGTGTTCCTTGATGAGTAGTTTCCTCAGATTCATAGCGTAGGTTATTTAATGCAAGCGAAAGACATAGCAGTTATTCCCGGTGATGGCATTGGTCCTGAAATTACGCAGGCAGTGCTTCGTGTAGTGGACGCAGCGGCTGCAAAAGCCAAAGCGGATATTAACTGGATATTTGTCTCTGCAGGACTCAGCGCCTTAGAAGAAGGCGATGAATTGATTCCTGAGCGCACTATGAATGAGATTTCTCGTTGCAAAGTGGCGCTTAAAGGGCCGTGTACCACCCCGGTGGGAGAGGGCTTTACCTCGGTGAACGTGCGCTTGCGCAAGGCTTTTAATCTTTATGCCGCGGTGCGGCCGGTGCGCAGTTTGCCTGGCGTAGAGACCCGTTATAAAGATATCGACATTGTGATTATTCGAGAAAACACCGAGGGCCTCTATAGCGGTGTGGAGAACGAGATTACCCCCGGTGTTGTGATGAGCATGAAGGTTGCCTCCGAAGTGGCGTGCCAGAGAATTTCATCATGGGCTTTTAAGTTCGCCAATCGGCGTGAACGTAAAAAAGTCACCATGCTGCACAAAGCCAATATTATGAAACTCACCGACGGTTTGTTTTTACGCTGTGCAGACGAAGTGCATAAAAACGATTACCCCAACTTGGGTTTTGAATCTGTGATTATTGATGCGGGCTGCATGAAGTTGGTGCAAGACCCAACACAGTTCGATGTACTGCTGCTGGAAAATCTTTACGGCGATGTCATCAGTGACCTTTGTGCCGGCTTGGTCGGCGGCCTTGGTGTAGTACCTGGAGCCAACTATGGCGACAACGAAGCCGTGTTCGAGGCAGTTCACGGCAGCGCGCCAGATATTGCCGGGCAAAATCTCGCTAATCCGTTGGCCCTGTTGATGTCAGCGGTAATGATGCTCAACTACTTGGCAGAAACCGAAGAAGAATCAAGCTTTGAGAAATGCTCTAACCTGATTAAAACCGCGTACGATGACGCATTGATCGCCGGTGAAACCACCAAAGATCTGGGCGGTTCCTTAGGTACAGCCGAATTTGCAGATGTGCTCATTGCCCGCATTGCTGAACTTTAACGGAGCGCTTTAATGAACGCGCCCCTGCAACCTCAAGTGACCGTTTGGTTCGACTCTAGCTGCCCTCTTTGTGTCCGCGAGATTCGTCTGTTTAGGCGTCTAGACAAACGCTCGGCAATCGACTTTGTAGATGTGCTCTCAGGCCAAGCCTGTCCGCTGGATGAGGCCACACTCATGGCCCGTTTCCATGCCCAAGAGGTCGGTGGCGAAGTGGTTTCTGGCGCCGCTGCCTTTGCAGCCATGTGGCGTGCAATACCCCTGTTGCGTCCAATAGGACTGCTCATGCGCTTTCCCATCATTTTGTCCATTGCTGAAATCGCGTACATTGTGTTTTTACGCCTGCGGCCAAGTCTGCAGCGCCTAGTACGCAAAATGGGCGTGGAATAAAAGTCCGCAGGGCTTTGCAAAATAATAAGCGCTTGAAGACCAGCGCAAGCTGTTAAAGCAAACCGTGCAAACTATTACTGCGATACAAAGGCTACAAAGGCTACAAAGGCTACAAACGCTACAAAAGTTATAGAAGTTATAAAAGCGACAGAAGATAGATAAGGGAGAACAAATGCTTAATTTTAGATTGGAAGGCAATGTTGCAGTCATCGCATTAGACGATGGCAAAGCCAATGCGGTGGGACACGCCTATGTTGAAGCCATGAATGAAGGCCTAGACCGCGCAGAAAAAGAGGCGGCGGCAGTAGTGATTACCGGACGCCCCGGTGTTTTTAGTGCAGGTTTTGATTTAAAAGAAATCGCCAAAGGGCCGTCTGAGCAAAAAGCCCTAGTCGGCAGTGGTGCTCAGATGCTTTTGCGCCTGTTCACCCACCCTCAGCCTGTGGTTGCTGCCAGTGCCGGCCATGCAATTGCTGCAGGTGCGTTAGTGCTGCTGGCCAGTGACACGCGTATTGGCGCAGCGGGGGAGTTTAAATACGGTCTCAATGAAACCGCTATTGGTATGAGCCTGCCACCCTTTGGGTTGCAAATGGCTATTTGCCGTTTGTCCAAGCGTCATCAGACCCAAGCTGTGCTGCAGGCCACCTTGTATGGGCCAGAAGACGCACAGACCGTTGGCTATTTAGATGAAGTGGTGGCGTCTGAAGTGCTAGAAAAAACTGCCATTGCGCAGGCCACAGCGCTGGCTGAATTGCCCGCCAAAGCCTATGCCGGGACTAAGTTAGACCTGCGCGCAGCGTATATTGAGATTATTAAGGCGAGCCTAAAGTAACTGCGAATTCACTAAGACTGTCTACGCGCTCATTCCCCTTACTCATGAGTTGTGTGGATCTTTCACTGATTTTGCGAAAAGTATTCGAATAATCCGTGACTTAGCTGCTTGAAGTGAAGCTTTGTGGGCAGTAGAATGCGCTCCGCTCTGGCGTCTGCGTCAGTGTTTGGAGGGTTAAAACTGCGATTTTTACGTCATCTGGCGAGGAAATTGTCGAAAATCTTCAAAATTCAGTGATTGCTATGCGATTTAGTTAAGCAGTTTATTGAGATCCGTTGCTGAAAAGTTCAGCAGTGGCGTATGGCTCTTTGAGTGCATACACAGGGTGAGTTCATTATTTGTGCGCCGATTCCTTAGTAATGAGGAGATAGATGCAACAAAGCGGGTAATGGGCCCATCAGTTAATTTGGTGAATGTGGAGACGCCCATTAAAAAGACGAGTAAGCGAATTGATCGCTCGTTGTTAAATGACGATATAGAAGCAGCCGAAGTACGCCTTGTGGCGGCAGATGGCAGTCAACGTGGTGTAGTACCACGCGCTGAGGCATTAGCCGAAGCACGACAAGCTGGCTTAGACCTAGTACTGGTTGTAGCGGATGCAAGTCCGCCAGTCTGTAAAGTCATGGATTATGGGAAGCATCTTTTTGAGCTGAAGAAGACCAAAGCAGCGCAAAGAAAGAAGCAAAAGCAGATCCAAGTTAAAGAGATGAAGTTCCGTCCTGGCACGGAAGAAGGCGACTATCAGGTAAAACTACGCAACCTAAAGCGCTTTTTGGAAGACGGGGATAAAACCAAGATTTCCTTGCGGTTCCGCGGTAGAGAAGTTGTTCACCCAGAAATTGGGATGAATTTGATGACTCGCATCGCAGCAGACTTAGATGATTTGGGCTCAGTAGAGTCTGAACCAAAGTTTGAAGGACGGCAGGTAATAATGGTGCTGGCCCCTCGCAAAAATAAGAAGGCGCCAAGCCTCAAACCAGATGCTGAATGAACGCAGCTAGTAATAGCTCGTTTTTCCAGAATCATACCGGCCTGATTTAGGCCGAAGAGAACCAGATACATTTTCTTAACTTTTTAAGTTGAAAAGTGCGACGGCTTTAAACGACGCGCCAGTGATCGACTGGGTTAGATTTAGCGCTAACCGGGTTGAAAAGTGGTAAGCGAAAACATGAATCGCGTGGAGAAAGGCATATGCCAAAAATGAAAACCCACCGGGGTGCTGCGAAAAGATTTCGCAAGACATCTTCCGGTTTTAAGCACAAACAAGCTAACAAAAGTCACATCCTGACGAAAATGACATCTAAGCGTAAGCGTCATCTTCGCGGTATGGAAGGCGTTTCAGCCGCAGATGTACCTGCATTGAGACGCATGCTGCCAACAAAGGCTCGATAGGAGAGAACTATGCCAAGAATTAAACGTGGCGTGGCTTCTCGAGCCCGCAGAAAGAAGATTTTAAAAGCCGCCAAAGGCTATTACGGTGCGCGTAGTCGTACCTTCAAAGTTGCAAAGCAAGCAGTCATTAAAGCGGGTCAATACGCTTATCGTGACCGCCGTCAGCGTAAGCGCCAGTTCCGCCGTTTGTGGATTGTGCGTATTAATGCTGCAGCGCGTATACACGGGCTGTCTTACAGTCGCTTTATCGCCGGTCTCAAGGAGGCAGGGATAGAGGTGGATCGTAAGGTACTTGCAGACATTGCAATGCACGAGAAAGATACTTTTGCCGCATTAGTAAAGCGCGTTGCTCCGGCAGCTGCTGCACAAGCCGCTTAAGCAACGATCCAAAGGCCGCTAACCGCCTCCGGGAGACCTTAATAGAGTGTTCTTCCCGCAGGCTAGTGGCTGACAATCGTTAGAAAAGGGAAGAACATAGTTCTTCCTTTTTTTTGTGCCGCCTTATTTGTAAAGGACAAGCAGCGTGTGTGAATAATAGGCAGCGCAAAAAGACCATTTAGGACAATACGATGGATATTGAAAACATACTCAAGCGCGGGCGCGAAGCCACTGAAAACGCGGCAGACCTGCGCGCCTTAGATGATGTTCGTGTGGCTTATCTCGGCAAAAAAGGTGAGCTCACCAGCTTGCTTAAAAGCCTGGGACAGGTTGATGCAGGTGAGCGACCTAAAGTAGGCGCAAAAATCAACGAAGCTAAAGTTGCACTGCAAGAGGATCTGGCTGCGCGCAAGGACACCCTTGAGCAGGCAGCGTTGAGTACGTCGCTATTGGCGGAAAAAGTGGATGTCTCTCTGCCTGGTAGACGGCCTGCCACAGGTGGCCTGCACCCGGTAACTCAAGCCATGTATCGTATTGAAGAAATTTTTACCGGCGCAGGTTACGAAGTAGTCAGCGGGCCAGAAGTTGAAAACGACTATTACAACTTTGAAGCTCTGAATATTCCTAGCCATCACCCGGCGCGTGCCATGCACGATACCTTTTATTTTGGTGACGGCACGCTTTTACGCACTCACACTTCGCCTAGCCAAGTGCACACCATGGAAAAGCAAGATCCGCCCATTCGAGTGATCTGCCCTGGTCGTGTGTATAGACGAGATTCAGATTTAACCCACAGCCCCATGTTCCATCAAGTGGAAGGGTTGGTTGTGGATGAGGGCATTAGCTTTGCCGATCTAAAAGGCACGGTCATCGACTTTCTCCAACGTTTCTTTGAGAAAGAGTTAGAAGTGCGTTTTCGCCCCTCTTATTTTCCATTCACCGAACCCTCTGCTGAGGTAGATGTGCAGTGCGTACACTGCTTAGGTAAAGGCTGCCGGGTGTGCAGTAACACCGGTTGGTTAGAGGTGATGGGCTGCGGCATGGTGCACCCCAACGTACTGAATATGGCAAACATTGATACCGAAGTTTATTCGGCATTCGCCTTTGGCTTTGGTGGCGATCGTTTGGCTATGCTGCTTTATGAGGTCGACGATCTGCGGCTGTTTTTCGAGAACGATTTGCGCTTCTTGCGCCAGTTCAACTAAGGATTAGCGCACATGAAATTTAGTGAAGCGTGGTTACGACAGTGGGTTAATCCAAGTTTGGATAGCGCAGAATTATTACATCAAATGACCATGGCGGGGCTTGAGGTAGATGGCACCGAACCAGCGGCCAAAGTCTTTAGCGGCGTGGTTGTGGCGCAGATTCAATCTGCCGAGCAACACCCAGATGCCGACAAGCTCAGAGTTTGTCAGGTTTCAGACGGTTCGGATGTGTTCCAAGTGGTATGTGGTGCGCCCAATGCACGCGCAGGACTCATTACGGCATTCGCCAAAGTAGGCGCAGTGCTCCCCGACAACTTCAAAATTAAGAAAGCCAAGCTTCGCGGCGTAGAGTCCTTTGGCATGTTGTGTAGTGCCGAAGAAATAGGCTTGGGCGAAGAAAACGACGGCATTATTGAGTTACCCGATCACTCAGAGATAGGCGCAGATTTGGCCAGCATCGCAGGCGCAGATTTGCCCTTAGACGACCTCACAGTGGATGTTGATCTGACCCCCAATCGCGGTGACTGCTTGTCTCTTAAAGGCCTGGCCCGGGAAGTAGGGGTGCTGAACAACTTAGAAGTCACGTATCCGCAAATTCCAGCAGTAGCGCCGCAAATCGACAGCACGTTTCCTATTGAGGTTGCGGCTGGCGAGCAATGCCCAAGGTATTTAGGGCGCGTTATTGAAGGAGTAGATCTGAGTCAGCCATCACCGCAATGGCTAACCGAACGGTTAAGACGTTGTGGCTTGCGCAGCATTGATCCTGTGGTGGATGTCACCAACTATGTGCTGATCGAACAAGGCCAGCCCATGCATGCTTTCGACTTAAGTCGCTTGCAAGGTGGCATAACTGTGCGCATGGCTCAGCCAGATGACAAGTTGACCCTGCTCAGCGGTCAGGAAGTTGAGTTAGATGCAAAAACTTTAGTGATTGCCGACGGTTCCGGCCCAGTGGCCATGGCTGGCGTAATGGGCGGCGAGCATTCAGGCGTAAATACTGACAGCAAAGACATTTTCTTTGAGTGCGCGTTTTTCTCACCACTGGCTATTGCAGGTACCGCAAGACGCTATGGACTGCACACAGACGCCTCGCACCGTTACGAGCGCGGTGTAGATTCACAGCTGCAACACCAAGCATTAGAGCGGGCGACACAGATACTCATAGACATTACCGGTGGTCGTCCCGGACCCATCACTGAAGCCCTCAGTGCGCAGCATCTGCCCAACATTGCGCCTATTACGCTGCGTGAAGGCAAAATCAACAGCCTGTTGGGCATTGATATTGATCCAACTCAAGTAGATGAAGCACTAGCACGTTTAGATTTCACCGTGCACAGCCGCGAGCCAATCGATAGTGGGTTGGCTTGGCAGGTGACCCCGCCAAGTCATCGCTTTGATATCGCTTTAGAAGCAGATCTAATTGAAGAGATTTGCCGGATTTACGGCTACAACAATATACCCAGCAGTCAGCCGGTTATTCGTCTGCCGCTGGCGACAGTGCCATTGCAGACGCATAGCGAACCACAACTGAAGCGCCAGCTTGCGGGCTTAGGCTTTCAAGAAGTAGTGACCTATAGCTTTATAGACCCAGCGATGCAAAAGTTGTTTGATCCTGAGATTGAGCCGTTGATGTTGGTTAACCCAATGTCTTCAGAGCTGTCGGTCATGCGTACAACCTTGCTCACAGGTTTGGTGGATGCAGCAAAGAAAAATATTTCGCGCCAGCAAACCAGCGGCCAACTGTTCGAGGTAGGCTTAGTGTTTGATACAGGTTCTATGGCGTCACAAAATAAAGAACTGGTCCAAAAGGTGAAAGTTGGCGGCCTACTGTGGGGTCGTAGAGAAGACGAAAATTGGTGTGAAACAGCAGACAAAGTCGACTTCTTTGATGTGAAAGGCAATGTTGAAGCGCTGTGTTCATGGGCCGGGATAACGGTTGAAGCTGCGACTATAAATGACGTGGCCCTGCACCCAGGCCAGAGCGCACAACTCACCCTAGCCGGTGAAGTGGTTGGGCGAATTGGACGCCTGCATCCAAGCCTTGAGAAAAAGTTGGGTCTGCCCGAAGTCTTCGTGTTTGAGCTAGATGGGCAAGCTATGATGTCGCGCCCAAGTCGGCGTCATCAAGGCGTGTCTAAGTTTCCATCGGTGCGTCGAGACCTAGCCATTGTTGTAGAGCGCAGCGTCACCGCCAGCGAAGTAGTTGCTACCGTCAGTAATGTGCTGAATGAAAATTGCGTGGACATCATGTTGTTTGACGTATACCAAGGTGAAGGTATTGATTCTACTGAAAAAAGTTTGGGTCTAGGGTTGACGTTACAAAGTCAAACGACCACCCTTATGGACGAGGAAATCAACGCATTAGCTGAGCGAGCAATCAGCGCTCTAGCAGATAAATATCAAGCTAGACTGCGCTGATTTATACGCATTTGTTGCAGAATTTTAAGGACGGATTTTGGGCGCACTGACAAAAGCCAAAATGGCAGACCAACTTTTTGATGAGTTGGGGTTGAACAAGAGAGAAGCGAAAGAGTTAGTTGAATTGTTTTTTGACGAAGTTCTAGACTCCTTGGAAGCCAATGTGCAGGTTAAGTTATCGGGCTTCGGTAATTTTGATCTGCGCGAAAAAGCAGAGCGCCCGGGCCGCAACCCCAAAACTGGCGAAGAAATTCCAATCACCGCGCGGCGCGTGGTGACCTTTCGGCCAGGCCAAAAACTCAAAGCGCGGGTAGAAGCCTACGCTGGCGAGTCCACTGAATACGACAACGGACAGTAATGTTAGAAGCAAGTAACAACAATGAACTGCCCGCAATTCCAGGCAAGCGCTATTTCACCATTGGTGAGGTCAGCACGTTGTGTGATGTTAAGCCCCACGTACTGCGTTACTGGGAGCAAGAGTTTCCTCAGCTAAAACCTACCAAGCGCCGAGGTAACAGGCGTTACTATCAGCGCCAAGACGTTATTATTATCCGCCAAATTCGCGGCCTGCTTTACGAGCAGGGGTTCACCATTGGTGGTGCTAGGCTGCAATTGGGCAGTGAAAGTGCTCAAGAGGACATTACTCAGTCGGGTATGTTGGTGAAGCAACTGATCACTGAGTTGGAAGACGTTTTGCGCGTCTTAAAAGCCTGATCTCTAGGCGCGCTGTGGTCCTCCTTTAAAAGCGATCAGTGAACAAGGGAAGATGTACCGCGATGGGTCACCACACCTTATGAAGCGCTATCTGAGCCTGCTATTACATTTCGCAGCACTAACGGCTGCGCCGCTCCAAATTGCTACTGCAGCCCCTTCCGAACTGCCCATCGCTTCCCAAATACTCGAATACGATGCTTTATTGAGCACTCTTAATGCGGGCACCTTAACTCTGGAAATAACAGAGTTTGAAGACAAGTACGAAATACTCGGGCGTTTCAAGTCTTCCCGCGCGCTGAGCAAGTACTACACATGGAATGGATTGTTTGCAGCGAAAGGCCACTGGGAGGAGGGCGCGCGGCAAACAGACGGCTACTTTGTGCGCAGTGAAGGGTCAGATGATCGTTTCAAAATGGTGGTTTTATCCAAGCGCGAAGTGCGCCTGTTGGATGGCATTGACGAGGAATTTACAACCCTCGCTCGGCCCGGAGGCACCGACCTAATCAGTGGTCTATTTTTTAGCCCGGGATGTTACGCAGGTAGTCTACTGCATGATGGTGAAGATTTTTATCCAGTCAAAACCATTAAGAGAAAGTTGACTAAGCTGGGTCAAAGCGACCTTCACGTGTCGGGTAAGGCTCAGGAGTGCGTCTATCGAGTGTCAGACAGAAAGCAGCGGAAGCGTAAAATTTACGTCACCCAGGTGCAGCAACAGGGTATGACCGTTGCGGCAAAGATCCGCGTTGCTATTTCTTTCTTTCCTGATCCAACCTTTAGACTACGACGACAATATTCCACAAATTGAAGAACTTGCCTTTCCCAAGGCCTTGGCATCCGTTATTATTCGCGGCCTCGGGGCGTAGCGCAGCCTGGTAGCGCACTTGACTGGGGGTCAAG
>OJDI01000680.1_pt1 | contig 12235 bp, 11 predicted proteins | sample 1592601 | NCBI WGS metagenome assembly OJDI01 (sample SAMN05416845, study PRJEB24817) | seawater metagenome | isolation source: Sea water | place: Canada:Atlantic | collected 2013-07 | reverse complement strand
ACTGAAAATTTATCCTCGTTTAAAATTGATCGATTCATTAAGTCAATTGGTATTAGCTATGATGTTATAGATTGCCAATAGCTAATAAGTAATGAAATATTAATCATTAAAGAGACCATTGAGCTCCTGTTTAGCTAAATAATTATCCATAGTTGAACGCAATAGTTTATAAAGTAAAATTGAACCATCAATTTCTTCTTTTCGATTGGTTAAACTTTCAATATTTAGCCCTAAAGGTAATTTGTAGGGTAATACTGCGTCTAATATTTGCACTAAAGTATTACTGCAAATTCTAATAGATTCATACAGTGGGCGCTCTGCATTTAAAATACGTAAACTTGTTGCTTCAGGTACGCTAACACCTAACCATTCAATAAACTCTAAGGTTTTCTTACTGCCACAAGGTGAAAATGTTAAAATTATTCGTTGAGGTTTTAAACCTTGTTGCTGACACTCAATAGCGTAGCGCGTTAGCATATCAATGGTTGCTTGCGGATTATAAATGGCCTGCGAGATAAAAAAATTACAGCCTTGCTGGTGTTTTTCAATTAGCTTAGCGTGTTCATTACCTTTATTGGCATGACGCTCGGCAATGGTTATACCGCCAATAAAAAAATCATTTTCATTCGCCACTAAAGTTTCATACGCTTTAGTTAAAGGTAAGCTAATATTATTTTGTCGCGAAGGGCTACCAACCAGCACAATGTCGCGAATACCATATTCTTGCCAGGCCTCATTTGCCCATTGATTAAAATCATCCCCGTTCGATTGCACAACACTTTTATAAGTAATCACAGGTCGGTTTGACTTCTGTTGCAGTAGAGAAGAGTAAAGTCTTGGATCATGTGTTGACTTGAATGGAAAAGGGCGTGGCTTTGAAGTACGAGAATCTTCATTTTGAATGTCGTATACAATTAAGCCGTCAAAGTCGATATCGTTAACACGTTCGAGTAATTTATCCGCTATGGTAGAAACTTGATCTATCGGGGTATCATTTTTGGGTGGTGTAGTACCAATAAAGTACACACCTCGATTAATGTCGTTATATCGTGCTCTTAACTCTGAACCGTTTTTCACTGCGTTGCTTCTTATATAGGGAGAATAAATTGTCTTTTAGGCTATTAATACTACCTTGTTAGATAATAAAAATCTTCGCTACACTAATAATTATTTTCTTAAATTTATAGCATTTTCTCATAAGGGGATTAATGAAGTTAATAAGGTTTATATCGACGACACACGATCTATCTGTTCGAGAATATCTTCTTTATTTTTTAACAGTTTAATCGCATTAAATAAACTATCTGCTTGCGGATAACATAGTTTTAAATACCGCAACCACTGCTTTAAACGGCTTGAAAAATAGAAACTTTTATCACCTTGCAGCTCTAATTCACTATAGCGTTTTAATAAGTTACTTAGTTCAGACCATGCCATAGGATTTTCATTAAATTTAATAACATTAGCTAAGTTTGGTAACGCTAATGCGCCTCTGCCTAACATTAGGTTTGGGGTTTGGCTTTGTATGATGCAATTATCGGCATCTGTTTTATTCCAAACTTCGCCATTAGCAAATATTTCTATATCGTATTTTTTTCTAATATCTGCAATAAAGTGCCAATAAGCAGGAGGGCGGTAACCATCTTGTTTAGTGCGGGCATGAATGGTTAATTGGTCAACATTTGCTGATTGCACTGCACTAACAATTTCATCTAATTTAGAAGCATCAGTAAAACCAAGTCTTATTTTCGCTGATAACGTAGGGCTATTGCCAATTGCGTCTCTTATCTTCGTCATTATTTGATGAATTTTTTCAGGCTCATTCAATAATACTGCGCCACCTTTACTTTTATTAACCGCTTTAGCGGGGCAACCAAAGTTTACATCGATACCATGCGAGCCCAATGAAAGTGCTCTAACGGCATTTTCAGCCATCCAATCTGGCTCTTGCCCGAGTAATTGCATTCTTAAAGGTGTGCCACTTTTTGTTTTGCAGCCGTAGTCTAATTCGGGACAAATTTTTCTAAAAACATGCTTAGGTACTAATGAATCGACCACACGAACAAACTCGGTAATACAAAAGTCATAATTATTTAAAGATGTTAATAAATGTCGCATTAACTCGTCGGCTACGCCTTCCATAGGTGCGAGGATAATTTTTTTTACGTGAGAATGATTTGAGCTAGGCATAAGTTAACGGTTGTCGTGTTTCTGATAGTTGATTGGACATTATGTGCAATAACTTTAAAAGTTAATCGTAATGTTTTTATAAATAGTGACTAGGAAAACGGTGATAGTAGCGATTAACATTTAATGCTAATTTGCTGAATATCTTCATGTGGTCATTCAAGAGTGAGATAAGGTGAAAATAATGTTGGAGTCAAGGGTCGACTATTAGTCATTAGCAACAAGTTATCAGCTACTCGAAATCAATTATTTATAAAAGCTGTAGCGGGTATGATAACAACTAAAAATAAGAAGAGTACTTATTTTATCTTCTTATTTTTAGTTGTAGATAGGTATTTGTGTTAAATATTTTTATTTAAAAAGTTAACGACATTTTTCATGTATTCTGCATGGTTTTCAGGGTCAAAAAAGCCATGACTTTCACGACGAAACTTGTGCCAAGTGTAAGGTTTATTTGCATCATCTAAAGCAGATTTTAATCTTACTGAATGTTCAAAGGGTACTTGTTCATCTTGTTCGCCATGAGCTATAAATATAGGGATTTCGATACGACTAACGTTATACACAGGAGACATTTCTCTGTGGATTGCAGGGTCGGTACCTAAAGTATCTTCTAAATAAGCCTTACCTCGATAAAGTTTTTTAATATTACCTTCATCAAACATTAAGGGTAGGTCATATACACCGGCATAACCAATGGCACAGCGATAAGTATTAGGATATTTAATGGCACTTTGTAATGCTGAATATGCGCCAAAGCTCCCACCCATGATACAAGCCTTATCTTTGTTCGCGAGTCCAGCACTAATGGCCCATTGATAAGCCTCAAAGATGTCTTGCTGAATAGTATCTCCCCAGTGTTTAAAGCCAGCATTATAAAATTTTGCGCCATAGCCTGTAGAGCCACGAAAGTTAACTTGTAAAACCGAATAACCATTTAAGGCTAAATATTGCACTTCATTGGAATACTCCCAATCATCTTTAGAATGCGGCCCACCGTGAACTAAAACTACTAGAGGCGCTATTGTGTCAGCTGATTTTGTTTTTGCTTGAGTAAAGTAACCTCTTATTTTAAAACCGTCAGATGACATAAATTCAATCGGGTCAGTGTAAGCGAGTTGCTGTGGTGGTACATTTGGATAAAACTTAAACAAGCCAGAAAGTTTATTATTGGCTAAATCAAAGATATAAAACTGGCCTGCTTCAATATCTGAAGATACACGCACAATATAAACATCACCTTTTTCCGTACGACTAGTAATATCAATTCTTTGATCTGGAAATGAAGCGACTAGCTGCTTGAATACTTGTGCTTCTTTTAATTCATTATTGATGAGGTGATAAGTTGGAAAGCCATCTTCTGAAGCAACGGCGTAAACATTTTTTTCATCAGAGGTTACTTTTACCTGACTGACATCAACGCCACCGGGGGTAAAAATAGCGCTCATATTACCATCGCTTAAATTTAACTTAAAAAGTCCTGACTTATCTTGCTGAAAATTATCTACAACAAATAAGTTTTCACCAGACTCATCAAATGTTAATGGATAAAAATTATTACCAAATTTTTCAGAGGCTAATTCATGCCACTCATCACCTTTACGAATATGAACTTCAATTTCATTTTGTTTGTTAAACCCTTTAACTAACTTTGCCTCGCCTTGTGCATTAGTGACGAATTTTGCATTAGCAACAGGAGTACCTATAACTTGTTTTTTCGAACGGCCATTATAAATGTTGAGTTTATATAAACCGGCAAAATTACTTCCCCACGGAGTAGAGCTAATTAGAATGTTCTTTTCATCATCTGGCAGCATATCAACGATATTTGCCCAGCCCTTTATTTGTTTCTTCTTTTTAGTGCGAGTGCCAAGGGTATTATCAACATTACGATACCCATAAATTAACTCGGCGCTGCTGCCATCAATATTTACAGCAAATAATTCGCCATAGTAACTAAGCTCTTCCTGCCAAGGCTCACGTTGAAATATTTTAAATACTACGCGTTCGTTATTGGCCCAATGATAAGTGCCTACTTCATTTTTACCAGGTAATTTAGAAGCACCCACCATTTTCATTGTACTGCGAGAAATAAATATGAGCGCCCGTTTGCCATCAGAGTCCATGGCAACAGCTAAGTGTTTGCCATCAGGCGATATTTTTACATCTTGATACTTTGCTCGTTGAAATAAGTGTTCCCAATCTTGTGCGTGTGCAGCAGCCATTGTTAGGCATAGCACTATGGGTAAAAAGATAGCTTTCATTTTAAAATCCCTGTTTTTATTTATTATGTTGTACTGATCATTCCTATGTTAAAAATAGGTTAACAAGTTATTGTTCTTTCAGCAAATAATTGGGTAATTTTCAATAGATAAAATTTGATGGAATATGCTAAGGAAATACGAGTAAATATTTCCTTAGCATATTTTTAGCGCTTATTTAGTGTAAGGTCAGTACCTTTTATTACTTGTGGTTCTATAAAGATAAAGTTAACCTGAATAAAATTGAACATGTAACTTTATGTAAAGAAACTCCGTTTAAATATAAAAAAAACAGATAAAAGTGTTAAAAAATTGAAATTTATTTTCGTCGTGTATGGTCTGTGTAATTAGCTATACTTATTTATGTAGTGTTAAACCAATAAAATAATATAAAAGGAATACAGTATGAAATTAATTAAAAAATCATCAATAGCAGCTTTATTAGGTATATTTGCGTTAACTGTAGCAGCAACCATGCCAGCTAAAGCTGAAACAAACCCATTTGCAGTGCAAGATGTAATGACTATTGTTTCTGCCGATGACCACGAAAAAGGTAAATGTGGTGAAGGCAAATGTGGCGAAAGCAAAATGAAAGACGCAGCCAAAGGTAAGTGCGGCGAAGGTAAATGTGGCGAAAGCAAAATGAAAGGCGCAGCTAAAGGTAAGTGCGGCGAAGGCAAATGTGGCGAAAGTAAAATGAAAGCTAAAGCCAAAGGTAAGTGTGGCGAAGGCAAATGCGGTGAAGGTAAAGCTAAAGGCGAAAAAGAAGGCAAGTGTGGCGAATAAGTTCATCACTAAATAAGCTTAATAAAATAATAAAAACCACTTCATTCGAAGTGGTTTTTTAGTTTTAATAGTAGGTAAATCCATAATCTTAAGGAAGTATAAAATGAGCAATAATGTTGTGATCACCGGCGCTAATCGAGGAATAGGCCTCGCTATGTGTATGCACTTTAAAGCACAAGGAGATAAGGTTTTTGCCTTATGTCGTAACTCGTCAACCGACTTAGAAGAGCTTAATGTAAATGTTATTGAAGGCATTGACGTAGCCAGCGATATTGGGGTTGAAAATATGGTTGCAGCATTAAGTAATGTTGATATTGACGTACTTGTGTGCAATGCCGGTATTTTAAGAGATGAAAGCTTATCTCAGCTAAACGTAGATACTATTCGCGAACAGTTTGAAATTAATGCCTTAGCACCGTTAAGGGTTGTTGTTAGCTTACAAGCAAATTTAAATGAAGGGGCAAAGGTTGCACTTATTACTTCTAGAATGGGCTCTATTAGTGATAATACCTCAGGTGGGCGTTACGGCTATAGAATGTCGAAGGCAGCATTAAATGCAGCCGCTATGTCGTTGAGTCATGATCTTGCAAGTAAAAAAATTGCTGTTGGCATTTATCACCCCGGTTATGTACAAACCGAAATGGTGAATTATGGTGGCGACATAAGTGCAAGTGATTCTGCTAAAAAATTGGTGGGGTTAATTAATCAACTTACTCAAGATCAAAGCGGGGTGTTTAAACACTCAAATGGCAGTGTTTTACCTTGGTAATATTGACTAAGAGTGCAGCTAACTCAACAAAGCTTTTTAATGCTAATCATATAAAAATATGGCAAACCGTTCAGGCAATTCCCCTTGGAAAAGTGGCTAGTTATGGGCAAATTGCTGATTTAGCTGGTTTGCCTGGACGTGCACGTTTGGTTGGTAAAGCACTGGGCGCAGTTCCCAAGAACGGTTGGCGTGGGCGTGAGGTGCCTTGGTATAGAGTGATTAATTCACAAGGTAAAATTTCTTTTGCACCAGGGAGTGATCATTTTGATCGACAACGTAACTTATTACAAGATGAGCAAGTGGTGGTTCTCGGCGCTCGTGTGCATTTAAAAACCTTTCAATGGGTGCCTGATTTAGCCGAGTTACTATTTACGCTAGATACGTAAGTTAATTAAGCGATATTTGTAGTTAAAAAAATCATATACCCGAGGTTCATAAATCAAGAAGTGAGCAAGGTTATTAAAAGATATTCATTAAATGCAGAATTACCGTTCTAATAGGCTTATAGCTAACCAATGTGGCGAGGATTTGTTCGTGTGCTATTTGGGCTAGTTATAGGCGTTTTTTGATTTAACCTTAATCTGAGAAAGTATGAAAACAGGTCAGTTAGCTTGCCGTATTTGTTGTTTAACGAAATTAGAAGACATTAGCTATTAGCCTAGGTAGAGTAAGTTAATCTATTTTTTTCGTGATGATCCCCAAGGGATCAACGTTTAAATTTCATTTACAATCAAATGTATACTGCTATTTTTTTAGAATATATCGCTACTTTGATTACCCTTTGACTTTATTTGGAGCTAAACATGAACCGTAAATTACTATCCATTTTGATTTCATCAGCGCTTAGTGTCTCGGCTTTTACGACCGGTAATGTGCTGGCATTTGAGCAAAATACGACAGACGCTATTGCCAAAGATTACCAGCAGCATTTAGCACCATTATGGGATCATTTTCACCGTAATCCTGAGCTGTCATTAATGGAAACTAAAACAGCAAAACGTTTGGCTCAAGAGTTAAGTGCAGTAGGATACGAAGTAACACAAGGGGTTGGTGGCACAGGGATTGTCGCCATGTTGAAAAATGGCGCCGGTCCAATGGTGATGGTAAGGGCTGATATGGACGGCTTGCCTGTCGTAGAGCAATCAGGTTTAGCTAATGCTTCAACCGTGAAGATGAAAGATTGGAACAATGAATTAGTTGGCGTTATGCATGCCTGTGGTCATGATGTTCATATTACGAGTTTAGTAGGAACGGCGCGCTACATGGCTGAAAATAAAGATAAATGGTCAGGCACGTTAATGTTAATAGGACAACCAGCGGAAGAAAAAGGTCCAGGAGCTTCTGCAATGATGGCAGACAATTTATGGCAACGTTTTGGCCAGCCTGATTACGCTTTTGCATTTCATGTAAGTGCCAACTCAGAGGCGGGTAAAGTTATTGTTGATGAAGGCTCACCTTACGCGGGCGCAGATACGGTTGATATTACTGTGCACGGTATTGGTGCTCATGGTGCTTCACCGCATCAAGGTAAAGACCCTATCGTTATTGGGGCGCAAATTGTTAACAACCTGCAAACCATTATTAGCCGTGAATTAGCACCTCGATACGCTGGTGTAATAACGGTTGGGGCGTTTCATGCCGGCACTAAGCATAATATTATTTCTGATGAAGCTAAGTTACAGTTAACTGTGCGTAGCTTAACGCCTGAAGTGCGTGAACAACTGCTTAGTGCAATTAAACGAATCGCTATCGGCACAGCACGAACTGCAGGTATGCCTGAAGATAAGTTGCCAGAAGTGGTGGTGAGTGAATTCGCTTTTCCGCCAACCTTTAATGATCAAAAGCTAGCTAAGCGCTTAAAGGGAGTACTGACTGAGAAAATGGGCGCTGATGCATTGCTCGAACCTGCTGAAACGGGTATGGGAGCAGAAGATTTTGGTTTCTTTACCACAGAGCCTTATATCCCGAGTGTGTACTTTAAAGTCGGTGGTACGCCAAAAGCAGATTTTGAACGTGCGGCTAACGGTGGCGCGCCTGTGCCAAGTCATCACAGTCCACAATTTAAAATAACCCCAGAGCCTGCAATTAAGTCAGGTGTTGAGGCAACCGTACATGCATTGCTTGATGTGATGGCAAAGTAGTCACTGATAAAGGATGGTAACAACAGTAACATCAAGTTGATTAATTATTACTGTTGTTTTTACATAAAAAAGCCCAGTCAAAGACTGGGCAAAATAGGGAGAAATCTTGTAAATCAAAAATTAACTTTTATCTATTACCTGGCCTTGTTGTAATAAACTTTTACCGTTAATCGCAATTTTTCTTGGCTTTAACGCTTCTGGTATTTCTCTTTCTAAATCTATATGTAATAAGCCATGCTCGATAAATGCACCGATAACTTTAACGTGGTCACCTAATTGAAACTTACGTTCAAAGCTTCTATCGGCAATACCTTGATGAAGAAACTTGCGTTCAGCATTACTGGTGTTTCCCGTTTTTGTTCCGGTAACCACTAGCGTGTTTTGTTTGGATTCAATATCAAGCTCTTGCTCTGCAAAGCCGGCTATCGCCATAGTAATGCGGTATTGATCTTCTGCAAGTAACTCAACGTTATACGGAGGGTAAGAAGATTGTTTGTCTGCTCTTGATGCTTTGTCGATTAAACCAGCTAAGTGGTCGAATCCGATAAATGAGCGGTAAAGTGGGCTGAAATCTGTAGTTGTACGCATAATTCATATCCTATCTAAGTTTAGCAATATGTTGTCTCTGTCAATTTTTTTCGGATGCTAAAACCAGCTAATGCTGCGGATTAATACACCTGAAATTTAATCTTTCAGAGTTTAATTGTGCCTTTCAATATTGAACAGGCGGTTAATGTAGACCCTATCGGCGACTACATTATTAAAGATGGGATTAATGAATATTATTTCAAGAGTAAGTTTGATTATTTTTTTAATTAAGATTATTTGAAAATAAACAAATTTGAATTAAGTTGTTGATATTTAATAGGTAAGCCGGATTGTTTTTTTACTGTTATTTTAAAATAATGTTAAGACGTTATAATAGCGGTTAAGAGAAGTCATAGTAAGGGAGGGAGTTATGACGACCCTTACTATTTTATTCTTAAAAAATTGCTACTCTGAATTTGCGTTTGTTGTAAGTTCAGCTGGCTTAACAGCTTGGCTTATGGATTTTAATTTAGTGAGTGCAGTTTCATAATCTGGGTGTTGAGAAATATTCGCGACTAATTCTTTGTAGGCCACATTACCTTCGGTATCAATAATAATAATGGCACGGGTTAGCAGCCCCATATCTTTAATGAGTAAGCCATAGTTATGACCAAAATCACGCCAAACTGCATCAGACAAAACCCTGATATGATCTACCTTCTCTGTTTTGCAAAAACGCTTTTGTGCAAAAGGTAGATCGTTGCTTATGGTTAGCATTACAACATCTTTTGGTAAGTTTTCTACTTCATCATTAAAACGTTTGGTTTGTATTGAACAGACACCAGTATCTAAACTAGGCACTACAGAGATCAATACTGACTTGCCCTTGAATTCAGCTAATGTTACTGGCGAAAATGACTCGGTGACGACTTTAAAGTCAGGAGCTTTATCACCCACTTTTATTTGGTTGCCCAACAAAGTTACGTACTTATTACCTGCCATCACTAAATTTGTTGTTTCAGTTAATTCCACGTGAGATGTTTCGGCAGCAGCTGAAAATACAAATACGGAGCTGAGTAAGGCAATTGTTGGTAATGTTAAAATTTTCATCATTCGATTATTAACTTAGGGTAAAATAGAAATCAAGCTTACCTATGTGATGGAAAAAATGCGAATTAATCGTGTTTTATTTTTAATATCCAACTATGGTTTAAAGTAGTGGTGCGAGCTGAAATGGATTATTGAGTAACTAATTTTACCTCAATTCTTTACTCAAAAGGGCTTACGCGTAGTTTTTGTTTTTTTTCTTTAGCAATCTTGGGTTTTTCTGTTATGACAACTTCATTATTGATTTGTGACGACTCTACTGTAGCGCGTAAGCAAGTTGCACGTTCTCTGCCAATAGGCTGGGATGTCGACATAACTTTTGCCACTCATGGTGTTGAAGCTATATCGGCCATTAAAGAAGGTAAAGGGGATATATTATTACTTGATTTGAATATGCCAGTAATGGACGGTTATCAAGTACTAGAAGCAATAGTTAAAGAAGACCTACCGACTTTAACTATTGTTATATCGGGTGATATTCAACCTGAAGCTTATAAAAGAGTTACCGCTTTAGGCGCATTAGCGTTTATCAAAAAACCTATCGATAAAGATAAACTTGCTTCGGTTCTTCAATCTTATGGCATTTGTAGTAAAAATGACATTTTAGCTCAAGAAGTAGATGAACTATCCTTGAATAACGCAACGCAGCGAAGTGCTAAAGAAATAAATATCGCTGAAGTTACAAATCCAAAAGTAGCGGTTAGTTCAACAAGCGAGTCATCACAACATCGCGAGTCTTCTGCACCATTAATAAATAGTAAGTTAATTGATTGTTATCAGGAGATAGCAAATGTAGCTATGGGGCAAGCAGGAGATTTATTAGCACGTTTGTTAGGTGTTTTTGTGGTACTTCCTATTCCAAATGTTAACTTTATCGAAGTTAGCGAGCTTATTATGGCACTGAGCGATGTTGAGGATAAAGATACCACTTCGGGTATTTGCCAAGGCTTTATAGGCGCGGGTATTTCAGGTGAAGCTTTACTTATTCTTAATGACTCAAGCTTTAAAGATATTGCCTCATTAATGAAGTACGAAGATTCATTTAATGATTCACCAAATAACACTTTTGATAAGACAGTTGAATTAGAACTACTTATGGACATGGCTAATACTCTTATCGGTGCCTGTTTAAATGGGATTTCGTCGCAATTAGATATGTCATTTAGCCAAGGCCACCCAGTGGTATTAGGCCAACATAGAAAAATTTCAGAACTCATCGATACTAACACTGAAAAATGGAAGAAAACGCTCGCCATTGAAATAAGTTATGGTATTGAAAATTACGCCATTAAATGTGACTTACTGCTGCTTTTTACTGAAGCGTCAGTCGCAACATTTAATAATAAAATTGCTTATTTATTGGATTAAAAATGTCAGGCCAAGTAGAACAATTAAATGAGTTACATTGGATGATGGAGATGCTTCATAACATTGAAGTAGGCTTAGTGGTAATTGATCGCGATTACACCATTCAAATTTGGAATGGTTTTATGGAAAACCATAGCGGATTATTACCACGAAATGTTAAAGGTAAATCTGTTTTTGATCTTTTTGAAGAGATTCCTGAAGACTGGTTTCGGCGTAAAGCTGAATCAGTATTTTTATTGAAAAATAAAGCTTTTACTATTTGGGAACAACGTCCATACGTTTTTAAATTTAACAATTATCGACCAATCACTGGCACTGCAGAGTTCATGTATCAAAACACAACGTTTATTCCACTAATTTCGTCAACAGGTGAAGTTACTCATTTATGCTTGTTGGTTTATGATGTAACGGATAATGCAACCCATAAAAAAGAATTAGAAAAAGTGAATGCTGACCTTGCTTTATTGAGTCAAGTTGATGGTTTAACTTGTTTATTTAACCGTAATTATTGGCAAAAATGTATCGAAACAGAGTTTAAACGTTATGTGCGACACAGACAAACAAGCACGTTAGTAATGCTCGACATAGATAATTTTAAAATGGTGAACGATAAATATGGTCATACTGTTGGCGATTATGTGCTTAAACATTTAGCACAAATTATTAGTGAACAAGTACGTGAAACCGATATTACTGGGCGCTACGGTGGTGAAGAGTTTGTTATTTTTTTATCGGGCACTTCATCAAGTGATGCGATGATATTTACTGAACGTTTGCGTAAAACGGTTGAATCTTCCGTTTTTATTTATAATGATATTGAAATTAAGTACACCATAAGTATTGGTATTGCTGAGGCACTACCAGCCTTAGAATCTGTATCGCAGTGGCTTGAAAATGCTGATAAAGCGCTATATGAATCAAAAAATAATGGCCGAAATAGAGTCACTGTTTATCAGGGTTAATACAAAACACTGTGCGTTTTAATTTTCAAATGAACTATGCCACTAAAACTCAACAGTGGTGTTAAGACTTTCTATTTAACCTGAACTCTGGATAAGCAGCACTTGCTCAATGCTCCCTTTTAAGCC